>ERZ869983.6-NODE-6-length-60282-cov-10.622556_pt1 | contig 60282 bp, 46 predicted proteins | sample MGYA00521106_ERZ869983 | MGnify/ENA primary metagenome ERZ869983 (study PRJEB32232, sample SAMN07284972) | human gut metagenome | biome: human-associated habitat; material: feces | host: Homo sapiens | place: Tanzania | collected 2014-04-05 ...
GCCGAAGATTCTTTTGAACGACCAGTCTGAGAATGGGTTGATGTATCTTGCCATATCTTTGCGATTTTATGTTCTCGCTGCAAAGATACGCTTTTCTTTCGTAACTTCCAAGAAATTAGCAAAAAAAGTTTTTGGTGAGTGGTAAGGGAGAGGGAGAGAAACAAAAAAAAGTGCAATGCCCGATGGGGGCATTGCACTTCATTTATAGTTTGTTATAGTTAAGCATCTTGTAGATGCTTGCTATTTACTTATTCAGCTTTGTACCAGCGTGGGTCACCGATACGATCGCCAATCTTCATTGTGAAGTTGTGGTTTGCAGGATCTGTGAAGATTTCATCTGATGTCAAGCTGCCCACAGCGAACTCCTTGATGTCGTTAGAGCCATATACACAATCCTTTGCACGCATTGATTCGTTGATAACAATAGAACCTGTAGTGCGGACACCTCTTGCAGCTGCATCCATAGATTTGCCAAGAACAGTTCTGATGATTGTCAGGTCGGTGCTCAACTTGTTGGAATCCATGAAATACTTACTACCGGCAACGTTGTTGTAGAAGGTACAGTCGCTGATAGAAACGCCACCAGAGATAGCTGCCTTCAACTGAATGAAGTTGTGGCTTGTTGTATCGAATGTAGAATTCTTCAACTCCAACTGACCAATAGTTGTAGTGGCTGTACCGATATAGAATACAGGATAACCACCACCAGTAGACATGTCTGTCATTACGCAGTTGTCAACAGTAATCTTGTCAACACTTACTACACCACCCTTTGTACGGAATACAGAGCTCTCGAAGCCAGAGAAAGTACAATCTGTGAATGACAACTCACCTACAGCAGCATCCTTGTCCTGGTTGATGAGGTACTGGCAACCAGTATCCTTCATGCTTACGTTCTGGAAACGGATGAAAGCGTGAGAGCCTGCGATGTCTAAGCACTTCTTCCAATTCATAATAGGTTTACTTTCGCCAGCCAAACCGAAGAATGTAACAGAGGCACCCTCAGGAATCTTAACGTTGGCATCAGTACCATCCTCAGCAGTAGAAACCATAGTATATTCCTTGCCTGCCTGCAAACCAATAGTAATAGCTACATTGGTCTTGCCAGTCTTCTCCTGTGCTGCTTTTACGATTTCGGCAATCACGTCGTTGTTGATAGTAGAGATAGATGGATTCAACTCAACCTTCTCGTCACCAGCAGGCATTGCTGCAGATGTGCTTGCGCTAACTGAACCACGCTTTGTATCATTATAATAGATAGCAATGGTGTAATTAGTAGAAGGTGTCAAGCCTGTAATCGTATAGCGACCAGCTGTCTTTGCCTCGTCATCCAATTCGATGGTGCGTGGCTCCTGACCTTCCTCTTCTTTACCCTCTGATACAGTCAACTTGGTAACAGCCTTGCTTGCATCCCAAGATACGGTTATGAAGTCCTCGCCACGATCAGCATTGGCTACAGCTTTCATAATCTGTTCAGCCTTGGTCTTGAAGGTTGTCTTTGTGCTTGAAGCATAGTGTACCCAATGGCTAGCAGTCTTTTGAGTAGAGAGTGCACGCATACGGAGTGAGTACTCTGTATCACCGATAAGTCCAGTGATAGTATAAGGGCTGTCTTCAGTCTCGAAAGTAAGTACCTCGTCAGAGTTGTCCCATGCCTCGTCATCAGCTAATGTAGCAGTAGTAACCTGAATCTCAAATTTCTCTGCACCATTTGCCTTCATCATGCCAGCATCGAATGTAACTTCAGCCTCAGTGTCTGATGGATCTACTGACAGAGATGTTGCGCTAAAGCAACGGTCTAGGGTTGGGTCGATGTCCCAGTCCATCTTGTCAGTACAAGAGACCAATGTTGCAGCGAGCAACATGATGGCCCAAACTGAATATTTTAATGTTTTCATTGTAGTCTTTTGTTAATGATTAGAAACCATAAGAGTTTGCCAAAGCGTTTCTTGAGTCAGCTATAGTCTTGGTGTAGATAGGAAGAATGTAACGGTTCTTCACACCATGGTCTGGTGTAGCTACAGTTCCGTCGATGCTTGTACCTACAAGACCTGCACTGATGGTCTTCAAGTTTTTGGTATATTCAGAGTCAGACTTGTCTCTTGCTGCCTCGTCCTTGTAACCGCAACCAGTAGCTTTGTTATCATAGTCATTCTCGGTCTTGCCATTCTCTAAACCATACCAAGCGATAGAACTCTCGTCGATGCGAGTCTTGGTGGCATCGGTATAGTTGAAGTAGATAGTGGTAGGCCACTCCATACATTTCTGAGCATACTCAGCCTTAGCTTCTGCAATCTTGCTTGCCAGCATACCCCAGCGTACGAGATCCCATTTACGTGCATTCTCACCAGTCAACTCCCAAGCATTCTCCTGAGCGATATCGTTCAAGAACTGCTCCTTGTTGTGTGTGGCAGCAGCCTGTAGGAAGTCACCATCGATAGATGTATCATTGTTGCTTTCCTTCACACCACGGTTATGAACCATGGCCAACGCCTGAAGTGCTGTCATGCCTGCATCGCCCTGGTAGTTGCCATTTGCACCAGCCAACTCGTTCATTACCTCTGCATACATCAACAGAACCTGTGAGTAACGCATCTTTACTACGTTGACACCTGTACAAACTTTATCTGCAGAAGCCTTTGCTGCAGCTTTCCACTCTTCTCCCATCCACTCTGGACGCCACTTACCGATAGTGATGCCGAAAGGCTTAACAGACTGCTTGGTTGGGTTTACATCTCCCATACCTTCTACAGTTTGGCCTTTATATTCTCCATATTGTACAGGGCAGCAAGTTACGTTGCGGCGAGTGTCATCCTTCTCGTAAGAGTAGAGGAGGGTAGCAGTTGTGTTCAGCTTACCAGTAGAGTTACCTTTCTTACCAAACTCTGTTGTAGAACCTTTGATACGCTTACCCACTGTATAACCAATTTCACCAGAAACGTTCAACAGCATAGGAAGTTCAAAGATGTTCTCTCTGTAAGTCTGGTCGAGTTGACGGGCACAGAGAAGTTGCCACTCGTTCTTGAAACTTGGGTTCATGCTGTGTTTGCCACTCTTGATAATCTCAGACAACTTAGCCAAAGCTTTCTCGTAATATGCTTTACGGGTTGCCTCGTCAGGACGCTGTGTAGGATAAGTAGGATCAGAGTACTCAGGTAGAGTCTCATAACCTTCCTTGGCATTTTCACGGATGGCATAGCCAGCACGTGTCAAGGCTACCTGTGCATAGAGAGCATCAGCATAACCCTTGGTAGCATGCTCTGTAGTATAGTTGCCTATGCCTGCCCATGGGAGCAGGTTGGAAGCCTCTTCCAAATCTACGAGAAGACCATCGAGAATTACATCGCGGTCGGTCTTACCCTCGTAGGCATCGCTCAAGTCTGGCTTGGTAGCTGCAGTCTTGTAAGGCACATCACCCCAAAGACGAACCAAGTCGAGGTACAGCATGGCACGAAGTGTCAGTACTTCGCCCAAATAGCGCTTCATGTCTGTTTCTCCAGCTATAGAGCTGTTGCGGATACCCTCAATGGCTTTATTGCAATACTCGATACACCCATAGACGTTGGTCCATGAGGTACCCAAGTTTGCCCAGCCATCAGCAGTACCATTATAGTTCATGTAACCACGCTCGTTAGAAGATGTTGAGGTAGAACCCAAACCATCAATTAACTCGGTATCTGTGTTGGCGCCGTATGAGATGGTCATACGATTGGCATACATATTATCTTGTCCGAAATCACCATAAATCTTGTTGATTTCAAGACCTGTGAAATAGCTTGAGTTGAACACATTCTCCTGGTCCAAAGCCGAATCTGCTTTCTGGTCAAGGAAGTCGGAGCAACTTGTCAGCATGACACCCATAGAGAGTGCTGCTATTCCTAATATCTTTTTCATATTTTGTTTTCTCCTTTATCTAAAATTAGAATGTCACGTTAATACCAGCTACGAATGAACGGCTTTTTGGATAAGCTGCGTAGTCGATACCTGGTGTCATAGGATTACCCTTTGAAGATGTGTCCACCTCTGGGTCGTAACCACTATAGTTGGTGAAGCAGTATACGTTGTAAGCTGTGAAGTATACACGTACGCTCTCAAGCCAAGCCTTTTTTACCCAATTCTTTGGTAATGTGTAACCAATGGTGATGTTGTTGATACGCAAGAAAGAAGCATCCTCCAGATAGGTATCAAGGATTACCATATTGCTGTTGGCTGCTGGATTCCATACAGAAGCATTGGCGTTAATCTCGTTCAGACGGCTCATCAAGCCTTCTGCACCGCCATAGGCTGTTACTGTAGAACTTGAAGGACGACCGAGGTTCAGACCATTTGCAGGGTCAACCCATGTGAAGCGGTTGCTTGAGTTGTAATCATTGATGATGTTCCAGCCTGCTTGTGTACCGCTATAGAAAGATGCTCCCTGTGCTGTGGCATTGTAAATCTTGTTGCCCAAAGAGTAGTTGCAGAAGATGTTGAAGTCGAAGTTACCGAAGTTGGTCTTCCACATACCATCGAATCCGAAACCACCAGTTACCTCAGGAACAGTATTGCCTAAGCGCTGGAAAAGAGCTTCGCCTTCCTCATCACATTCTACCTTGGCACCACCAGGATACAGTGTACCACCGAATTTTTTATATGAGTTGTTGTTAACGTCACCACCGACATGACCGTCAGCCTCTGTAGCCAAACGCCACTTTGCACCATCGTAAATGAGGTCGCCAGTACCTGTTGCAGGGTTGAATACGGTATAGAAACCTTGCTGCTTGTAGCCCCAAAGCTCACCTAAGCGACCGCCTTCCTCGAGTAGGAAGTCACCATTACCCTTGGTTACCTTTGTACCACCCCAGCTTGATGTCTCAAAGTGCTCACCACCTTCCAACTTGTCAATCTTGTTCTTGTTATAAGAAATGTTGAAGTTGAAGTTGAGGTTAAACTTCTTGCTGTCTACGATAGCTGCGTTCAGTGCCCACTCGATACCCTTGTTAGATGTGGTACCTACGTTCTGGTACTGACGCTCATAACCAGTTGCAGAAGGCAAGGTCTGAAGCATCAACAAGTTCTTGGTTGTATTCCAATAGAAATCCAAAGTACCATAGATGCGGCCACGGAGGAATCCGTAATCGATACCGAAGTTTCGGGTTGTTGTTGTTTCCCACTTCAAGTTTGGATTGTAGAGAACAGTCTTGCCGTTAGCCTTATAGCTCTCGAGCATACCTGTATTCACCTCATTGAAACCAGGATGTTTGCCCGCAGCGTCTGCTACGCCATAGGTTGGAGAAAGCATACCTGAAGGAATACGGTTGTTACCTGCTGTACCCAAAGAGAGACGAAGTTTCAAGTTAGAGAGCCACTTGTCGGCACTCTTCATGAATTTCTCGTCAGACATACGCCAAGCCAATGCTGCTGATGGGAACAATCCCCATCGATTGCCATTGCCAAACTTGGAAGAACCATCCTCACGGAGAGTGAAGGTCATTAAATACTTGTCTGCCAAAGTGTAGTTGACACGACCGAAGAAAGAAAGCATGTTCTCCTTAGCCTTGATGTCAACCTCGTTGCCCAATGTACTTTCTGCCGTATTGGTGAAAGAAAGGACTTGGTCGATGGTGAAATCTACAGGGAAATCTACTGATGTGCTGGTACGTGTAGTCTGCATATCAGAACTCCACTCATGACCAATCAATACGTTCAGGTGATCACGACCTCCGAAGAGCTTGTTGTTGTCATAAGTTAAAGTGTTTGCATTGCGCCAAGATTTGTATGTGTCGCGAACAAACTGAGCCTGAGGACGACCATTGTGACTAAACTTAGAGTTATTTACAGCCAAGGCTGTCCATGCCTGGTCTGTATCGTTGTATTTCCAGCCATAGCCAAACTCAGTCTTGCCTGTCCAGTGCTTGAATGGTTTCCATGTAAGGGCAGCATTATAGTTCTGCTGGAAACGTGTCTGCAATTTGTATGTGCCATCCAAACGCTCCATAGGTGAGCGGCGAGAAGATGTTGAGTTATCCTCATCTTCATCAGAAGATACCAATTCTTGAATAGGAGCGAAGGTGATGGTTTGAGCTACTGTTGAGTTGGCTGCATTGCTGTCGTTGGTGTCAGCACCACCGCTAAGACCCTTAATCTTCTGATATGCCATACGTGCATTGAAGTCGAAGGTCAGCCACTTGTTAAGCTTAGCCTGCAACTTGGCACCGATGTTGTCCTTGTTGTAACCAGACTTCTCCATAATGCTGTTCTCCTGATTATGGGCATAGCTTACATTGTACTTGAAGTCTTTGCTACCACCACTAACGTTGGCATTGTAGATAGCCTGTGTACCTGTGCGGCCGAATACCTCATCCTGGAAGTTGTGACCTGTTCTTGATTTCCAAATATCATAGTCAGCGTAGTTACCATAGTTGGTACCACCCAGGTTGTTAAGGTTGTTACTTGCACTTGCAGTCTCATACTGGTAGAGAACATATTCGTAAGGATTGAGAACCTCAATTTCCTTGACGTTTTTCTTCCAGCCGAGAGATGCATTGAAGTTCACCTGGGTCTTGCCCTCAGAACCGCTCTTGGTTGTTACGATGATAACACCATTAGCACCACGGGCACCATAGATAGCTGTTGAAGAAGCATCTTTCAATACGTCGATGCTCTGAATTTCGCTAGGAGCGATGTCGCTGATTGAGCTAACTGGGAAACCATCTACGATGTAGAGAGGTGAGTTGTCCTGTGAAAGAGAACCACCACCACGCACACGGATCTTCACGTCAGCATCAGGTGAACCTTCAGTGGTGGTGATGTTCACACCCGCCATCTTACCGGTCATCGCCTCGCTCACGTTAGATACAGGAATGTTGGCAATCTGCTTGTCACTGATAGAAGATACAGAACCTGTAAGGTCCTTCTTTCTAACAGTACCATAACCGATTACTACGACATCGTTGAGGGTGGTGTTGTCATCCTCAAGCTTTACATCGATTGATTCTTTACCTGCAACGCTTACTTCCTTAGCTTTCATACCAATGTATGAAATCTTCAGTTTCTTGCTTTTGCCTTTTAAGTTTACTGTGAAGTTACCGTCAATGTCGGTCACGCCACCATTGCCAGCTACACCTACCTCCATGACAGATGCGCCGATGATTGGCTCGCCCGTATTGTCAGTAACAACGCCTTTTACTGTTTGTGCAGATACACTTGTTACTACGAACATCAGTGCGCCCGCCAAAGCAATTTTCTTTTTTCTAAAATTACCAGACATACACTTTAGGTTTAGATAAAACTTATTCTAAATTACTAATTTTCTAATGTTTTTGAAATGTTTTTAAGTAGAATCCCAGTTCTGAACTGTTGCTTGCTGAAGGATGTTCCTCTTGGTTCCCGAAGGCGCCGGTGGAGCAACCTGGATGCGTAGCGTTAGCTAAGTCTTGGTTTTCTTGATGCAAAAGTATATAAAAAATATGAGAATAAGGGTATTTTGGGGATAAAAAAACACGTAAACGTTTACATTTTTTTGCGTGAATACTCTGTTTTTTCACATGTTTCCTTTATGCTTTCATATCTTCCGGTGGTCTTTTACATATTTTAGAGGGAACAAAAAAAGTGCAATATCCGGCACCCTTCTGAATGAGGGTGGGGATATTGCACTCTGAATGTTATCTGACAATCTAATTACTTAATGTCTCTGTTTCTTTACTTTACGATGACTTTGCTTGTCTTCTTGCTGCCATCTGCCAGGGTCTTCACAATGATGTTGATACCCTTCTGAAGGTTTGAGAGCTGGGTGCCGTCGGCTGCATAGATAGCGGTCTTGATAACTGCTGCTTCTGTAGCAGAGGTGATGTTGCGGATGCCGGTGCTTACTGAATTGGCTGTTGCACCGAAACCGCCCATCTGGTTGGCTGCACGTACGGTGAATGTACCCTTCTCGCCGTTGAGGTTTACTGACTTCTCTGTGGTCAGGGCGAAGAACTTGCCGTCTTTTGCTACAAGATACATCTGGGCATCACCGGTCCATGAGAGTTTGTCGCTATCCAGTGTAGCTGCTGTAGCTGCTGCCTGAGTAGAGAGAACGGCTGGCTTCCAATCGCCGAATACTGCATCGAGGGTGTATGTTGCAGCTTCTTCTGCTGTGAGAATGATGTTCTCCTCTGCTTCTTTAGCTTTTCCGTTTTTATCTTTGAAAAGTACCTTCTTTTCTGAAGGTGAGAAGGTGTTTCCCTCTGCGTCTTTCAATACATCGATGCGGAATTTGTCTGCAATAGCTGCATCCATAGCTGCGATATCGAAGTAGGCGTACTTTGTGCCATCGTTCAGAATCTCATCTTTCTGGTTGATGGTTGTGTTGAGCCAGGTGAGACGGGCAATGTTGTTCCATGAACGGCCAAGACTGAATTTTTCTGCCTTGTTTTCGATGGTACAGTCTTTGAAGATGTAACCCCAATCGCTCTTGCTGTTTGGTGCTGCAATCACGTCAGTACCATTCTTCACGCCTTCCTTGCGGCTTTCGTTGACGAAGAGCACGCGGTTGAAATATACATCGCCACCACCGCAAATGTAGTCTACGGTGCCGTGAATCTCTGAGTCCTCAAAGTAGAACTGTCCCTTGCCGTTTGGCTCGTTGCTGTAGTAGGTGTCCTGGTAAGACAGCATCTTTACATTCTTGCAGATGGTCTTTGTACCACGATCCTGAAGGCAGACTGCACGACCGGCAGATCCTGTATGATAGTAATCGAGCGCATCTTTCAGGGTGATGTCCTGAAGATAGAGGTTATTGCTCAAGTTGAGGAGGGTGGCTGTGGTGCCGATGCCTTCGTTCTCAATAGCTGGCTTGTTGACGATGATGGTATTGTCCATGCTCTCGCCGATGATAGAGATATTGTTACCGCTAATCTGAGTGAGGCACTTGTCGCCCAAATCGTATGTGCCGTTTGGCAAGAAGATGTATGAACGTGGAGCGTCTGCTGCTGCGTTAGCTGCATTGACGGTTTCCAGCGTGGTGATGAAACTCTGTGCATTGCCAGCCTTTACTGTGTACCAGTTGCCTTCTTGGGTGTAGGCTGGGTCTGTCATGTTTACGATGCTGAGGCTGTGGAGGTAAGCGCTGGCTGCAAAGGTGAGTGTGTACTCGCCGCTTTCTGTAGATGTGTTCTGAAGGATGGTGATAAGTCCGTCCTTGCTTGCCTTGGCATCTACACTTGCAATTTCTGTTCCCTTAGGGTCGGTAAGGGTGATGTTGCCTGAGGTTGAAAACTGGCAGAGGTTCATCTTGATGTAACCCTTGCCGCCCATCAGAATCTTTATCTTGTCGCCAGCAGAGAATGTCCAACCATGTGTAACGTCATGCCATTTGCCCTTGCCTTCTACGCAGAATGCCTCATGGTCGTCAGCACAGAATCCTTCCTTCTGGAGGTCGTAATCGTAACGGGCTGCTTTGTTTGCTGTCTCAATATCTGTAACGACTGCATAGAGTTTGGTATCTGCTGTGATGACAGAAGAGGTAGTGAACTTCTTGCTGTCTTTCTTCAGGTCAGTAGCCCAACCGCGGAATTTCTTTCCTTCGGCTACGGTTACCTGCTCTTCTGCGTCTTTCTGGAATTTCTCAATGTTGGCATCCTGCTCCACCTTCTGTGTTCCGATAGCTGTTGTGCCGTCTATATTATAATAGGTGAGGGTGAAGTCTGGCTTGAAGCCTACGGTGAGCTCGTAAGTTACCTCATCGCTGTTAGCTTCTACCACGATTGTTACCACGGTCTTCTGGTCAGTACCTTCGCCGGTGGTAGTATAGGTAGTGCTCTTGATGGTTCCGTTTGCAGCAACGAGGTCTGTCAGCGGATTGGTCTCGCTGATGAGTGTTGCCTTCTTTGAAACGAGGAGGGTAGCGAGCTGTTTGCCGGATGCGTCTTCTTTGAAGATGTCAACAGCAGAATAGTTAGTGCCGTTGAGCTTGAAAGAGTCGAGCATAGGTGTCTTGCTCATATCTACATTGCCGTAGATAGCAAGGTCGGTAACGTATGCGTTCTGATTCAGTGCGAAGTTTTCGAACTTAATCTGGCAGTTGGTACGGTTTACGTCGAGTGTCAGATCTTCACCACCTTGGGTTACAATGGATACGTTGTGGATGGCTACCCAGTCAGCATCGCCGTCGCCCTTAACTGATACTTTGATACCTCGTGTACCACCTGTAGCTGCCTGATGGAGCGTAATCTTGGTGATGCTTGCCAATGGAGAAGTTACTGCGCTTGGTTCAGCAGTTGAGTATTCGCCGGTGTACTTTAGGGTTTTCATATAACCGGTACGGTCAGCGAACTTAGCGTTTGTTCCTGTTGGATTTATCTCAACGCCATTAAGAGTCATGGTAAATGCCTCTTTACTATAGAGAGTTTTGAGGTCTACCACTGTGTTGTTGGCTGTTTTGCCATCTACCTTCTTCCACTCGGTGAAGTCGGTAGTGTAGAGTGCCTTTTCCTGGATGGCGCTTACGTGTACCACCTTAATCTGATAGAGATACCTTTGAGCTGTTGCAACAACTTCTACATATCCCTTAGCCACTTCAGCAGATGTTGCTTTGTATTCTGTAACGTCTGCAGTAGCAGCCTTTCCGCCTACAGTGAGGTAGTGGTAGTTTGGGTAACTTGTTACGGTTACAACATCATTGGCTGATTTTACCGGAATCTGCAGGATGGTTCCTGTGTTAAACTGTGCATCAGATGTTCTGCCCTTCAACTTACCTTGTGTAGCGTTTACGTGCATAGTGATGCCTTCTACGGTAGAAGCTAGGTCACCCTCTTTACCTTGGAAGTTGGCTGCAGTGTTGATACCTTCAGGAAGATTTTTCTGAAAGTCCCAAACAGCAGTGACATTTTGCGCCTTTGCAATGAAAGCAAAGACAAGCAACAGGCTGAGAAGCCCAAATCTGAGTAGATTCTTTTTCATTTGTTTGCCTTTTAGGTTGTTATACTTTATTTTATTGTTTGCATAATTAAGTTTAGTGGTGCAAAATTACACTTATTATTTCTATTTATGGTCTTTTTGTTACGATTTTGTTACAAAAGCTACGCAATCGTTTTCGTATATTTCCGCCTTTTTATCTCTTTTTCCTTTTGCCAAATGAGAATTAAATCGTACTTTTGCAGGCGAAAACAAACGAAATTATATTAATAAATCAATTAAAACTTTTAAGAAATGAAGAACTTATTTACTTTTATTGTCGCATTGTTTATGGCGACGAGTGTGTATGCACAGAGAACTGTAACTTATAGTTTTACTGATGGTACAGTGGGAACGTCTTCTGATGGACTGCCTTCTTTGACTTTTTCAGATGGTGCTGTTTTAAAGTTGTCTGCAGCTAAGGTTGGTACTAGTGAAAAGAAATTTGATAGTTCTGATAAGATTAAGGTTGACGGGGTAGAAAAACAAACAATAAAGTTGTCTAAAGGTTTACAAACAATCTTAGAACTTCCTAAGCCTGCTACAAAAATTACTTTGTATAGTTTTTACAATGCTAATGATGTAGCAACAAAAGCTCCTTACTGGATGGAGTTTGCTGGACAGACATATGATGAAGACACAGCAACAAAGATGCAATGTAATAGAGCTGGGGATAAGACTAAACCAGATGCTATCTCTTTTGATGTTAATTACTTGAAAAAAGTAACTTTTACTGATAATGGATATAAGCAAATTTGTGTTGTTATTAAGGTAGAATATGCGGATGATAGCAAGTATTCAAAGGTTACAATAGGCGACGCTGGTTTCGCAACTCATGCTTCTACATTTGCAGTAGATTACTCAAACAGAACTGATGGCTTGGTGGCTTATGCAGTAAAATATGCAGGTGGCAAGCTTACTTATAATAAGATCGATGGTATCGTACCTGCAAATACAGCTGTACTTTTGAAGGGCGAAGCTAAGGAGTATATTTTGGGTGAAGCTGAGGGGGCAGCTACAGAAGTTGATACTGACCTGAAGCCTTCTGATGGTACAATAACTGGTGCATCAAATATTTACTGCTTGGCTAATAAGACCACTAATGGTGTAGGTTTCTATCAGGTTTCATCTAGTGTTACAATTCCTGCAAACAAGGCATATTTGGAGATTGCTACTCCTACAACAACCCCTGCTAAGTATTATTCCATCGGTATTGGTGGAAACACTACCGGTATTCAGGCTATCCAGCAGAATAGCGTGAAGGCTGACGGCATCATGTACTCTCTTTCTGGACAGCGAGTAGGCAAGGACTACAAGGGCATTGTTATCTGCAACGGCAAGAAGATGATCAAGAAGTAATCGCCTTTGCTGTTTACTAAACTTTACTATTTATAACAAACACGTTGAATTTTAAAAGAAAATAATGATGAAAAAATATATTAAGCCAGTTATGGAAGTTACAGAAGTTGAGGTTGGTGTTATTTTGGCAGGTAGTGGAACAACTCCAAGTACTACGACATCTGATGAACTCATTAAAGATGATACGGAAATTCTTGCCCGTCCAAGCAGCGGCAGTCTTTGGGATTAATTCTCCTCATCTTTCGTTATAAGATATATAGAGGGTGCGCCATAAGTTGTGGTGCACCCTCTTGCTATCTTTACAGTACACCCTTATCTCCTTTCATTTCTTGATAAGTGAAAGTTAAGTTATTTGATTTTTTCTTTGGCTAATGAAGATATTCGAAAAGGGATATCTGATTCCTTATACAGCCGATGGCAAGCGCCTGTTTAAAATAGGTGTAAATTATGATAGTAATCAGCGGACAATAGGCGACTGGAAGATAAAGGAAGGATAAAATACTGTACTTTAGTATATAGTTCAACAACGGGCTGAAGGGGCTGCTGTCTCTTCTGCCCGTTTGGTGTCTGCTAGCTAAAACTCTCTTATATTCTGGTACTTGACGTTTGGATTTACGTAATCGTTTTCGTAGTTTTTGTTCATTTTGGTTCACATTTTTCCGAGATTCTCAAAATGATTTGCTAAATTTGCCAACGAAACAAACTGGTAAATGAATCAAACTAAAATAAAGTTATTCATCAACTAATTAATAATATATAAACTTAAAATAAAACGATTATGAAGAAATTCTTTACTCTTATCGCAGCCGTTGCTTTGGCTGCTAGTGTTAATGCACAGGGAACTTATGCCGTGCAGGTAGGTGACAAGGTAAATGCTGGTGATAAGATTACGTCAGTAAAAAATGTCACTTTGACTTATATGGAGAATGCTGGTACTGCTTTTGCAGATGGTAAGGCTACCGATAATTGGGCTGATGGTGATTTTACTGCTTACGTATGTGGTAAGAACAATGGTAAGTTGGTTAAAGGAGCAGAGCCAACTGGTTGCGTTTATAAGTTCGAGACAGCAAAGGCTGGTTCTGTAACTGTAGGTATTCAGTTGGGTGGTACCAAGGGCTTCCATATCCTGGATGCAGAATTTGCTGAGGTAGCTCCTGCTTCTTGCAATTTGCCAAGTGCCAAGGATGGTGAATCTCAGAAATTCACACTGAATGAGAAGAATGAGAACATTATTGCGAATAAGTCTAATGGTACTGTAACATTCGATGTTGCTGCTGGTGGTACATACTATGTACTCGCTGCTGGTACTAAGATGGGCTTCTATGGCTTTAAGTATACGATAGGAACTGGTACAGGCATTTCTTCAGTAAACGCTGCTGCAGCCAAGAAGAATGGTAAGACATACAACCTCGCTGGTCAGGAGGTTTCTTCTTCTACAAAGGGCTTGATTATCAAGAACGGTAAGAAGTATGTAAAGTAACAGATTGTGTAAACAGATAAAACAAAAGGGCATTCCCAAACGAGGGGATGCCCTTTTTGTTTTATAAGAAGTTTCTGTTTTATTCCTTTATTACCTTATCTATTACGGTCTTTCCGTTCTTAAATAACATCTTGCGGATGTTGATGCCTTTTTGAGGAGCAGAAAGGAGGGTGCCGTTGAGGCTGTAATACTTTACTTCGGCTAATTCACCGGGATTGGAGGTGATGATTTGCGAGATGCCTGTAGGATTCTTCCATGCAGGATAGTATTCATCTACCTTGCTCTCTGCATCGGCATTGCCTTGCTTCATGATGTCCTCAACCAGCGAATTGGCGTAAACCTCAAGGTTGGTGTAGTAACCCTTGCTGTCGAGCGAGTAGGTGAGGGCATCAGAGGCATCGTTTGGATTTAAGCCGTTGGCAGTCTCCCATGTATCTGGGATACCGTCATTATCTGTGTCGAAGTCGGCAGGACGAGAGCCTTTTCCGAAGTTTGCCTCGGTGTAGCCGTTTACATCTGATACCTTGTCGATGATGCCAGGCGATTTGGTGATGCTTCCCTTGTACTTGGCAGTACCAGTCTTTGCCTCTTCCATGTAGCGTGCATCAATCTCATCGCGGTAGAGCGAGGCTCCGCTGTATGCCAATACCTTGCTGCATGATTCGGCAGCAGAGTGGGTGGTAACCTCTCCTGTTGGAGCAGGAGCATCCATCTTGATCTTGACACAGGAAACTCCGTTGATGGTCTTATGTTCTACCGCATCACCATAAAGATTCTTCTTGTCGGCTGAATAAATCTCATCATTTAAAGTATAAGTACCCTTGTCATAGGTTACGCCCTTCCAGTCTTTGTTCTTTGTAACAGATCCCTTGGTGGTTTCGGTGGTGTTTCCGTTGATGAAGTAACGGCTGGTCATTTCGTAGAACTCTGGATGGTTCTTGTCAGAATTACTGCTGGTTGATACGGTTACCAGGGTGATACGTTCCTGGTTGCCACGTTCCTTGCCTGTGCTTACATCTACCTTGAGACCATTCAGAGTAGTTCCTTTAAGTCCCTGACTAGGTCCAGCCTTGTAGTAATTGTTGACGATATTGATCTGTCCGCCGCCCGGACCTCCGTAGCAGGTAGCCTGCGCATTATACATCACGCAGTTGCGGAAGTCTACGTTTTCTGCCTGCACTGTGTTCTTCCACTGGTAGGTAGAATAATTCTTGTTGCTGGTGTAGCCTGTCCATCCGTATCGTGCACCATTAAAACGGGGACCGCGGTTCATGAGATGACCTACGAAGTTGTGGTGGAAGCTGGCAAGCTTACCGCCCCAGATGCCTCCGTAACCATGTGCTCCCTTAGAGTGACCCGGATTGGTGAGACTCTCGGCAACGGTACACCACTGCATGGTGAAATTGTTGTTGTCGTAGAATGAAGCCACCTCATCGATGCTCCAGCTGAAGGAACAGTGGTCGAAAATGATGCCGGTCTTGTTGCGCTGCCAGGTAGCATCTGCACCATCGTTGATGTCTTTCTCCTGTCCGCGACGCAGACGGATGAAACGGATGATGCAGTTGTCTTCTGGACGAACCGTGTAATATCTCAGGGTGATGCCGGGAGAAGGAGCAGTCTGTCCGAGGATGGTGGTGTTGGCGCCTATGGTGAGGTCAGAAGCCAAAGGGATGACGCCCGCCACATCAAAGACGATGATTTTCTTGCTGCTTCCACTTACTGCGGCACGAAAAGAGCCAGTACCCTTATCGTTGAGGTTAGTTACGTGGATTACTTTTACGCCTCTTCCGCCGGTTACGTATCTTCCGTGACCTTCTGCGCCCGGAAAGGCAGGAGCTTGTGCCAAAGCAGCAGCACTTATGAGTGCTGCTGCCATTGTTGTGAATATTTTCTTTTCCATTGGTTTAAATTCAGTTTATAGTTTATAGTTAATAGTTTATAGGGCAATCTTGCTATACGGCGAAGCCGCTGTAAACTATTAACTGTAAACTATAAACTATAAACTATTAACTGTAAACTATTAACTGTAAACTATTAACTAAGTATTACTTATTCAGTCCCTGCATTTCCATTTCCAGACTAGCCCAGATGAAAGGACCTACGCCCTTGGCATCATTGTCGCGGATAGGCTCGCTCATGTAATAGTCGAAGCTTCCGTCGCGCTTGTAGTTTGGCTTCTTGACGTATGGACCAGGGCCAGGACCGAGGCCGCTGACAGCACAGCAGCGGGTGAGGCTGATGGTCTTGTCAGGGTTTACCTGGATGAAGTTGTTCAGAATTCCCTCATAAGCCTTGATGCCTGCGTCCTGATATTCCTTGCCGAGGTAGCCCTTGCGGTAACCCTTGAGGAGAACATAGGCAAACATGCTTGAAGCGGTACTCTCGAGGTAGTTGCGTGGATCTTTTACATCCATCACATCGTACCATACACCCGTCTTCTTATCCTGATATTTCACCACGCTCTTCATAGCCTTATTTAATAAGGTGATGATTTCGCTGCGGCGAGCATAATCTTCAGGCATGGCATCGAGGCATTCGGTCATCGCCATGACGTACCATCCGAGAGCTCTTGCCCAGGTATGCTGGCTCTTTCCGTCTTCCTTGTTTGCCCAGAACTGGCTGTGGGTTTCGTCCCATGCATGCTTCCAGAGCTGGGTCTTCTCATCGTAGGTACGCAGGTCGGTTTTCACAATCTGATCTACCGCATCGTCGAGAATCTTCTTCGCCTTCTTAGGCTTGAGGTTCTGTACGGCATAGTTGCAGTAGAAAGGCAGACCCATGAAGATACCGTCGAGCCAAACCTGGTTGGCGTAGATTGCCTTGTGCCAGTAAACGCCTTCCTTGGTGCGAGGCTGGTTCTGCAACTGCTTGAAGAGTGTCTTCAGTGCCAGTTCGCTGCTCTTGCTAGGGAAGAGGTTGTGCATGCGGAGGATGAACTTCGCGGTGCGCACATTGTCGAGATTGAAATCCTCATATTTGTAGCCTGTGATGTTTCCTTTTTCGTCAATCATCTTGGCTGGATATTCTTTCAGGTAGTTGATGATAGCCTCGTTGTTGGCTTCGGCATCAGCTCCCTTGAAGGTGCTCTTTCCGTCTTTGTAGTGGAGGTAGGTGTCGAGCATGCCTTCCATCTCAATGCCCATCACGTAGCTCCAGCGAGGTTTCTTCGGGCTGAAGTCGAGGTTGTATGGGTGTGGAGTGCGCTGCATCTCGCTATGGGTGAGCCACTCTGAATAGGTCTGGTAAGGACGGTCTTCCTTGTTGAGAACCAGGGAGCCGTTGATGATGAGGTTATCGAATTTCACATCGCGGGTCTTGCCGGTTATCTTGACTGGCTGCTTGATGACACCGTTGAACTTACAGTTCTTTACGTGGATATCGTATACGTTTTCTATTTTGTTTCCACCGATGATAAGCACACCGTAGTTACTCTTCTGGCAGGTAACATCTTCCATGCTCACGTTGCGCACAGTAGGTTCAAATCCGCGGTAGCAAGCCTCTTTTGGCTCATAGTCGAGGTTGATCTTGAGCACGGCTTCCTTGCACTGGCCTACGGTAACCTTGCGCATGTGGATGTTCTGGATGAGTCCGCCGCGGCAGTTGTTGGTCTTGATGCGGAGGATGCGGTCCAAATGAGGAGAATCCATCTCGCAGTTCTCGGCGTATACATTCTCGCATCCGCCTGAAATTTCAGAACCGATGACTACGCCACCATGTCCATCTTCCATCTTACAGTTGCGGATGATGATGTTTCTGGAAGGCTGGTTCCAGAGACGTCCGTCGTTGTTTCTTCCGCTCTTGATGGCGATACAGTCGTCGCCGGTGTGGAAGATACAGTTCTGGATGAGTACATTCTCGCATGCCTCAGGGTCGCATCCGTCTCCGTTAGGACCTTCGTTCCATACGGTTACGCCGTCTACTGTGATGTTCTTGCAGAGCAGAGGGTGCATCACCCAGAAAGGTGAATTGATCATCTTGACATCCTTGATGAGGATGCGCTCAGAGCGTACGAAGTTGACGAGTTGAGGGCGGAGACCCTGTCCCATGCCGAACTTGCGTTCGTCAAAAGGCACACCGTCTTCAGCCATCTTCAGCAGTCTGGCACGTGATCCCATCTTCTGGTGTTCCTTGGTTACGCCCTCCTTGTATCCGAATCGGGCGTTACCGTTCATTGGCCACCATGTATCGTTGTTACCACCTCCATCGATGGTACCTTTACCAGTGATGGCGATGTCGGTAACCTTGTAGGCATAGATGCATGGAGAATAGTTCCAGCATGCGATGCCCTCCCATGAGGTGCGTACCAGCGGATAGAGTTTCGGTTCGAAGGCAAACTGCAGTACGGCACCCTCTTCGAGATTCAGTTCTACGAAGCTCTTCATCTCGATGGCTCCTGTGCGCCAGGTACCCTTCGGGATGACTACGGTACCGCCACCTTTCTTAGAAACGAGGGCGATGAGCTTGTTGATAGCCTTCTGGTTCTGTGCAGCCGAAGCGTTCTGCTTGGCTCCATAGGCAGAAATAACATACTTCTTAGCTGCCTGCTTGATGCTAGGCAACTGTATGCTCTGTTCAATGCGCTGATATTCAGCATCGTTCCATCCGTCGGCCCAAGCGCAGGCAGGGATGAGGAGCAGAGCAACGAGTAAGGTCTTAAAGAATTTCTTCATTGTCTTTGTTCTAGTTTTATGATGATTTGTATTTATTTATTTGTTTGTATTGATCTGTTTGTTCGTTTGTCGTTTCTGACGTTTAACACATCGGTGCAAAGATACGAATTTTATTTGTAATAGAGGTGCTGCTAATGTTAAAATTAAATGTTTTTGGAAAAAAGTTTGGTGTTTTGAAAATAAAATGTTACCTTTGCAACGATAATTAACATTATTAATGCAATAAATACTGGGTAGCCTATTGAATAGACATTTACTTAATAAATAAAACAAAATTAAGAAAATGAGTAAACTCAATGAAATGACAGACGAAGAGTTGGCCTTGGCTTATGTCGGGGGCGACAACAGAGCCTTTGACCTCTTGCTTTCACGCAACGAGGTGAAACTGTTCTCTTATATCCTTTTCGTGGTTCACGATGAGGATTTGGCGAATGATATCTTCCAGGAGACATTCGTAAAAGCAATCAGTCGTTTGCATGCTGGCCAGTATTCCAGTTCGGGCAAATTTATTTCGTGGTTAATGCGTATAGCGCATAATGTCATCATAGATGGTTATCGCAGTCAGTGTGTATTCCGCATGGTAGAACAGGGGAACGATAATGATCTTTCCCGTCTGCGCGGTGAGGAATTCCAGGCAGACTGTGCTGAGCAGGAGATTGTGCGCAAACAGGTGCTCCGTGATGTGAAGAAACTGGTAGACTTTCTGCCGGCTCCACAACGCGAGGTGGTTTATATGCGTTATTATCAGGAAATGTCTTTCAAGGAAATTGCTGAGTGTACCAATGTGAGCATCAATACGAGTCTGGGAAGAATGCGTTATGCGCTCCTTAACCTCCGCAAGATGGCTAAGGAGCACAATATCTATCTGAATCTTGATTAGTGGAGTTCTTTCAGAGCATGGATGGTAGCATAAGGATCTGTGCTCTTGAATACATAACTTCCGCTTACCAGCACGTTTACTCCGGCTTTCACCAGTCTTGGGGCGGTTTCTGCCTGCACGCCACCATCTACCTCGATGAGTGCCTGGCTGCCGCTCTCCTTGATGAGCTGGCGCAGACGGCCTACTTTCTTGATGGTGTTCTCGATGAACTTCTGTCCTCCGAACCCTGGGTTTACGCTCATCAGCAGTACCATGTCTACATCGCAGATGATGTCTTCGAGCACACATACCGGGGTAGAAGGGTTGAGGGTAACTCCTGCCTTCATGCCTGCTGCGTGAATCTGCTGGATGGTGCGGTGCAGATGGGTGCAGGCCTCGTAGTGCACGTTCATCATCATGGCACCGAGCTTGGCAGTCTGTTCTATGTAGTTTTCCGGATGCTGAATCATGAAGTGGACGTCGAGGGGCTTGGTGCATACCTTGCTCACGGCTTCAATCACAGGGAATCCGAACGAGATGTTGGGCACAAAGACGCCATCCATCACGTCGAGGTGGAGCCAGTCGGCTTCACTCTTGTTTATCATCTCTATATCACTCTTCAGGTCAATAAAGTTGGCTGAGAGCAATGAAGGGGATATCATTGTTTTCATCTTTCTTCTTCTGTTAGTTAGGATAGCACACCTTAAGCTTACCATTTTGCACCATGGTATGATAGGAATAGGCTATCTGCTTGATGAAGTAGATGGTTTGAGCCGAAGGTCTCATTTTCTTTGGTGTAAAAACTTGCTTCATAGGCGTGAATCTTTTTGTTTAAATGAATACTACTTATTATTTGTTGATTTCAGAACGGGCTTGTCTTGAGGTGAGTTTCCCTCTTTTCTTAACCTGTTCTCTAAATTAATAACGGCGTCTCTGGCAATTTATTACATTCCGTCGAAATATTTTTTCTTTTTCTTTCTCTCTATATATAATAAGGTATAGGGGGAAGAAGGAAGGGGAAAAGTGAGGAAAAAGCTATTTTAGATGATAAAATTGTGTTAAATCTTAAAATTTCTCGACAAAAAGTTTGTAGTTTAAAAGAAAAACTGTACTTTTGCAGTAGAAAATGAAGAACGAAGGAGAATCTTTTCGTTAAAAAGAAAGAAACGCCTCGTTTTAGTAACAAACAATTAAAAGAAAAAGCAATATGAATACATTCGTATCTACATCATGGTGGTGGCGTAACTCAAGATTCCAAAAGTCGTGAGTCGAGACGCCGTATGTGGATGTGAACAACATAATATACTAGGGGCCTGCCGTAACTAACGACAGGCCCCTTTTCTTTTACAGCAAAATAAAAACAAAAATATAGGAGATATTAACTATGGAAATGAAGGACATTTTGAACAGAATGTTGAACCACGAGGAACTGACTCGTGAGGAAACCAGAGACATCATTGTAGGAATCACCAAGAGTGAATTTCCAGAGGAGCAGATTACAGCCCTGCTCACCGGACTGCAGATGAGAGGCGTAACGGTAGATGAACTGCTCGGTTTCCGTGATGGTATTCTTGCAACAGGCGTGCCAGCCATCCTGGATTGCGACCGCTATATTGACGTGGTGGGAACCGGTGGCGACCGCAAGAACACCTTTAACATTTCTACCACTTCCTGCTTCGTTATTGCGGGTGCGGGTTACAAGGTGGCAAAGCACGGCAACTATGCGGCTACTTCGGTGAGCGGTGCCAGCAACGTGATCAAGAACCATGGTGTTCAGTTTACCGATGATATGGATAAGCTGAACCGCAGCATCAACGAGGCAGGCATCGTTTATCTTCATGCCCAGCTCTTCGCCAAGGCAATGAAGTTTGTGGGTCCTATCCGCAAGGCTTTGCAGTTCCCTACCGTGTTCAACCTGTTAGGTCCTCTTGTTAATCCTAGTCAGCCTAAATGTCAGTTGCTGGGTGTAGCCAATCTAGACCAGATGCGCCTCTACAATCAGGTTTACCAGAAGTTGGGCATTGATTTCGGCATAGTGAACAGCATCGACGGATATGATGAGATTTCACTCACCGGCGACTTCAAGGTAACCACCAACAACTATGAGAAGATTTTCAAACCTCAGGATCTCGGTTTCGAGATTGCCAAACCTGAAGAGGTGAGAGGCGGAGCTACCGAGGAAGAGGCAAAGGACATCTTTGATGCGGTGCTTGAAAACCGTGCTCTCCCAGCCCAGAAGAACATCGTTCTCGCCAATGCAGCCTTCGGTATCCAGGTGATGGAGAAGGGTCAGAAGAGCATTGAGGAATGTGTGGAGATTGCAAGAGAGAGCATCGACTCGGGTAAGGCACTCGCTACCTTCAAGAAATTCGTAGAGATTAATAAAAGGTAAAAAGGTAAAAGGGTAAAAAGGTAAAAAGAGCCTTAACCCCTTTGTCCCCCTTTGCGCCCCCGTTCCCAGCGATTCCATCGCTGGTCCCCTAATAAAAGTAAAAAAAGAAAAAGGTAAAAAAAATGGCTGATATTTTAGAGGAAATTGTTGCTCATAAAAAGATAGAGATAGAGCAGCGCAAGCGCTTTATCCAGCCACGGCAGATGATAACCCTCACCGAGCAGAAGATGCAGGAGGATGGGGGAAAGGTGCTGGGCGGAAGTATGAAGGAGGCGCTGATGAACTCAGAGACGGGTATCATCGCTGAATTTAAGCGCAAATCGCCTTCCAAGGGCTGGATCAAGCAGGAAGGTAAGCCGAGCGTTATCCCGCTTGCCTACCAGCAGAACGGAGCCTCGGCGCTCAGCATCCTCACCGATATTGATTATTTCGGAGGATATGATGAGTATATTCAGGAGGCGCGCCACGTGGGTGTTACTCTACCTATCTTATATAAGAACTTCGTGGTAGAGGAATACCAGCTGCTGCAGGCGAGATACTGCGGAGCTTCTGCCGTGCTGCTCATTGCGGCATGTCTGACCAAGGAGGAGTGTAAGCAGCTCATGAACATGGCCCATCAGTTGGGCATGGAGGTGCTGCTCGAGATGCATAATGAGCGCGACTTCGAGTATGCGGAACTGGAACCGGATATGTACGGTATCAACAACCGCAATCTCGGTACCTTCTTTACGGATGTGGAGAACAGCTTCAGATTGGCAGAGAAACTTCCGAAGGATGTGTGCAGGGTGAGCGAGAGTGGCATCTCCAACCCGCAGATGGTGCTCCGGTTAAGAGAAGAGGGCAGCTTCAGAGGTTTCCTGATGGGCGAACAGTTCATGAAACAGGCAGACCCGGGCGTAGCACTTCAAGAGTTTATTAAGCAGTTGAAACAATAAGAATATGTTAGTAAAGGTTTGTGGAATGCGTGAACCTGATAATGTAAAGCAGGTTGCGCAACTCGGCGTAGATATGATGGGATTCATCTTCTATCCTAAGTCTCCTCGGTATGCCAGTCATGTGGTGGCTCGCTCTGATGCTGACCGCAACGTGTGCCGAGTGGGAGTCTTCGTGAATGATTCCATCCCCAATATGTTGGATAAGATTCATTCCTTCTCCCTGAATGCGGTACAGATGCATGGAAACGAGAGCAGGCAACTGTGTGAGCAGCTGCGTGCAGCAAAGGGGAATATGAAGATAATCAAAGCCATCAGTGTTTCCACTGCCGGGGATATTCAGAAATATAAGGAGTATGTAGGCGCTGTTGACTACTTTCTTTTCGACACCAAATGTAAGACGGTGGGCGGAAGTGGTCAGCAGTTTGATTGGCAGGTCCTGGATGAATATGATGGCGATGTTCCATTCTTGTTGAGTGGCGGCATCGGTTCGGAAGATGCTTCCCGCATCCTGTCTTTCCATCATCCCCGATGTGTAGGAATCGACCTCAACTCCAGGTTTGAGACAGAACCGGGACTGAAGGATGTAGAGAAACTCAAGGAATTCCTTTTAAAGGTAAAAAAGTAAAAAGGTAAAAAAGTAAAAAACAAAAGATGAACAAGATAAATGCATTATTTGCAAACAATAAAGACCGCAAGCTTTTGAGCTTGTATTTCTGCGCCGGATGCCCAACTTTGGAAGGTACCGGCGATGTAATTAAGGCGATGGAACGCAAGGGCATCGACATGATTGAGGTAGGAATCCCTTTCAGCGATCCACTTGCCGACGGACCGGTTATCCAGAGTGCCGGAACCAAGGCCTTGAAGAACGGAATGACAGTGAAGAAACTCTTCGCCCAGCTGAAGGAAATCAAGGATGAAGTGCAGCTTCCACTCGTGCTGATGGGTTATCTGAACCCTATCATGCACTACGGCATTGAGGCTTTCTTCAAGAGCTGCGTAGAGAGCGGAGTGAGCGGTTCCATCATCCCAGACCTTCCCTTTGATGATTATCTGAAGGTGGTAAAACCCATAGCCGACAAGTATGACATCCGTGTCATCATGATGATTACGCCGGAAACCAGCGAGGAGCGCATCCGTTTCATCGATGAGCATACCGATGGTTTCATCTATATGGTCAGTTCGGCGAGCATCACGGGTGCCCAGAGCAGTTTCGGTGATGCCAAGTTGGCTTATTTCAACCACATCAACGGCATGAATCTGCGCAACCCACGCATGATAGGTTTCGGCATCAGCAACAAGCAGACCCTTACCAGTGCTCAGGATAATGCGGCGGGAGCCATCATCGGCAGCAAGTTTGTAACCCTGCTCAATGAAACCGGTGATCCGGATCAGGCATTAGATAGGCTTTTTGAGTGCCTCAAAAAGTAGTTGATAGTTAATAGTTAACAGCGGCTTAGCCTATAGCAGGCTTGCCCTATAAACTATAAATTATAAATTATAAACTAAGTATTATGTATCAAGTTGACGAAAAAGGATTTTTTGGAAAATTCGGAGGAGCGTATGTTCCTGAGATATTATATAAATGTGTAACCGAGTTGCAGCAGGCTTACAAGCCAATCATTGAAAGCGAGGAGTTCAAGAAGGAATACCGCGCGCTGCTGAAAGATTATGTGGGCCGTCCTTCACCTCTTTATTATGCCAAGCGCATGAGCGAGAAGTACGGATGCCAGCTCTACCTGAAGCGCGAGGACCTGAACCATACCGGTGCACACAAAATCAATAACACCATCGGTCAGATTCTCATGGCAAAGAAAATGGGCAAGACCCGCATCATTGCCGAAACCGGAGCCGGACAGCACGGTGTGGCTACCGCTACGGTATGCGCCCTGATGAACATGAAGTGTGAGATTTTCATGGGTGCCACCGATGTGGAACGCCAGCATACCAACGTAGAGCGTATGAAGATGCTGGGAGCCAAGGTGAACCCTGTGCGCACCGGCAACATGACGCTGAGCGATGCCTGCTCTGAGGCCATACGCGACTGGTGCTGCCACCCACAGGATACCTTCTACATTGTAGGTTCTACCATGGGTCCGCACCCTTATCCAGACATTGTTGCCAAGATGCAGAGCGTCATCTCCGAGGAACTGAAATGGCAGTTGGAGGAGAAGATTGGCCGCGACTATCCTGATTACCTCATCGCCTGCGTGGGTGGCGGAAGCAACGCTGCCGGAACCATCTACCACTACATTGATGATGACCGCGTAAAGATTTATCTGGCTGAGGCTGCCGGACACGGAATAGATACCGATTACACCGCTGCCACCATGCACTGCGGCACAGAGGGCATTATCCACGGAGCCCGCACTCTCGTGATGCAGACCGAGGACGGACAGATAGAGGAAGCCTTCACCATCAGTGCCGGTCTCGACTATCCGGGCATCGGACCTATGCACGCCGACCTTGCCACATCTGGCAGAAGTCATGTGCTCGCCATCAAGGATGATGAGGCCATCTACGCCGGTTACGAGCTCACCCGCATGGAAGGCATCATTCCGGCTATTGAGAGTGCGCACGCCGTGGCAGCCCTGAAGAAGATGAAGTTCAAGAAGGATGATGTGGTGGTGCTCACCGTATCAGGCCGTGGCGACAAGGATGTAGAAACATATTTGAGCCATAAGGAAATGGCAGGAGAATACGGCAATTTTTAAATAGTTAATAGTTTATAGTTAGCAGAGGCTGCGCCGTTGAGCACGATTGTCAAAGCGGTTCATGCTATAAACTGTAAACTATATACAGTAAATCATAAATTAAATGAAGTTTAGTTACAAGACAGTTACCCGCAAGATTCTCGCTGACCTCTATACGCCGGTGGGAGTCTACATGCGACTGAGAGATATTTATCCGCAGTCGGCTCTGATGGAGAGTTCCGACTATCATGGCTCCGAGAATTCGCGCTCCTTCATCGGTGTGCATCCGCTGGCAAGCATCGCCGTAAGTCATGGTGAGGTTATCAAGACCTATCCCGACGGAAGTGTAGAGAAAGAGCAGCTTCCTGCCTTCGGTGCAGGTAAGGGCGAGGAGTGCAAGCTCGCCATCTCAAAGAGTATCAACGATTTTATCTCTTCCTTCCATGTTGAGGGCGAGAGCAAGGAGTTTTGCGGACTCTATGGTTTCACCACCTTCAATGCGGTGAGATATTTCGAGAATATCCCGGTTAAGGATACCACCATGGAGAAGAATGATGCGCCCGACATCTATTACATTATGTATAAGGATATCATCGTTTTCGATCATTTCAACAACACCATGGAGCTCATTGTGCTCCAGGAAAGTGAAGATTCTCACTCTTCACTTCCAGAGCTCGACGAACTGCTCAAGGCGGTGAACAAGGCAAATGTGAAACCTTATGATTTCCACCCGGTGGGCGAAACTATCTCTACGCTCACCGATGAGGAGCACAAGGCAAACATACGCCGCTGCATTCAGCACTGCCTGCGCGGAGATGTATTCCAGATTGTGGTGAGCCGCCGCTTCGTACAGAAATATGAGGGCGATGATTTCAAACTCTACCGTGCGCTGCGCAGCATCAACCCTTCGCCTTATCTCTTCTATTTCGACTTCGGCGGATTCCGCATCTTCGGTTCTTCGCCTGAAACCCACAACCGCATCGTTGGCAATAAGGCGTTCATTGACCCGATTGCCGGAACCACCCGACGCACAGGAGATATGGAGCAGGACCGCAAGGCTGCCGAATTCCTGCGCAACGACCCGAAGGAGAATGCCGAGCACGTGATGCTAGTAGACCTGGCGCGCAATGATCTGAGCCGCAACTGTCATGGGGTGAAAGTAGATTTCTACAAGGACATGCAGTTCTACAGTCATGTTATCCATCTCGTGAGCCGTGTGAGCGGAGAGTTGGATGAGCATGCCGACCACATCAAGGAGTTTATTGATACCTTCCCTGCCGGCACGCTGAGCGGTGCGCCTAAGGTGAGAGCGATGCAGATTATCTCAGAGCTGGAGCCTCACAACCGCGGTGCCTACGGAGGCTGTATCGGCTTCATCGGTCTGAACGGCGACCTGAATCAGGCCATCGTGATACGTACCTTCATTAGCCGAAACGGCGAACTCTGGTTCCAGGCGGGTAGTGGAGTAGTGGCAAAGAGCAATGATGAGTATGAGCTAGAAGAGTGTAACAACAAGCTCGGTGCGCTGACCAAGGCGATTCACATTGCTGAAGAGTTGTAATAGTGATTAATTATTAGTGATTAGTGATTATTTCTCGCTGATTGTACTCACTAATCACTAATCAATAATAAATAACAAAAGATGAAAGTAGTAATCATAGATAATTACGATTCCTTTACCTATAATCTGGCCCATCTGGTAAAGGAGTTGGGAGCTGACGTTACGGTGTTCCGCAACGACCAGTTCCAGTTGCCGGAGCTGGAACGCTTCGACAAGATCATTCTGAGTCCGGGTCCGGGCATTCCGTCGGAGGCGGGACTGCTGATGGATGTTATCCGCAAGTATGCAGGCCGCAAGCCGATGCTGGGCGTATGCCTGGGTCATCAGGCTATAGGCGAGGCGTTTGGAGCCAAGCTTACCAATCTTTCTGAGGTGTATCATGGAGTGGCAACCCCTTGCACCCAGTTTGGCAACGATGTTATTTTCGACGGGTTGGACAAGCGCATAGAGATTGGCAGATACCACTCTTGGGTAGTAGACCGCTCGGGATTCCCCGACTGCCTGGACGTTACGGCAGTGAGCGATGATGGTTGCATCATGGGTCTGAAGCATAAGAACTATGATATTCATGGTATCCAGTTTCATCCGGAAAGCGTGCTGACGCCAGACGGCAAGAAGATGGTGAGAAACTGGTTGGAAAAAGCTTAATGACCTTAATGACCAATGACCTTAATGACCACCATGACCGCATGGTGGTTGTTGAGGTTTTTGTTTATGATAAGAAAAAGCAAAGCCTGACGCTCTCTCGAGTGCCAGGCTTTTCCTAACAATCTTAACCCTCGCTACAATCCTCTCACGAGTTTCGCGAAGCATATTACCTAAACTGATTTTTCCAAAAATGGAAAATTAAATCTTTTTATTTTTACAATCAATCCTTTTACATATCCCAAGCCACAGCACTCGCACCGAGTACGGCAGCAGAACTGCCATCAAGGGTAGAAACAAGGAATTTAGCCTTACCCTTGAAGGTGCGGAGCACGTGCTCATCATAAGCCTTCTGGATAGGTTTCATGATGAGGTCGCCAGCCTTGGTCAGACCACCGAAGAAGACGAAAGCCTCTGGTGAAGAGAAGGCTGCGAAATCAGCACAAGCCTCACCGAGCATCTTGCCGGTAAACTCGTATACACGCAGTGCCAGCTTGTCGCCCTTGCCTGCAGCAACGCTCACATCATAAGATGTAATATCCTCAGGGTTCATCTCGCGGAGCAATGAAGGCTCATCGCTCTTCTCGAGGAACTCGCGTGCTGTGCGAGCCACACCAGTGGCAGAGCAGTAAGCTTCGAGACATCCTGTACGGCCGCATCCGCAGGTACGGCCCTCTTTGCCACGTACCATGGTAACGTGACCCAATTCGCCTGCGAATCCGTCGCAGCCGTAAACCATCTGTCCGTTGATAACAATACCAGAACCTACGCCTGTACCGAGTGTAACGTCGATGAAGTTTTTCATGCCTCTTGCTACACCATATGTCATCTCGCCGAGCGCAGCAGCGTTAGCATCATTGGTCATACCTACAGGCAAGCCGCCGAGGGCTTTGCTGAACAAGTCGGCCAATGGTACCACTCCGTCGTGTGCCCAAGGAAGATTTGGAGCGAATTCAATGGTTCCATTATAATAGTTTGCGTTTGGCGCACCGATACCCATTGCCTTAATCTTGTCAATGCCGCCTACCGTATCAATGATAGGCTGGAGAGCTTCTACGGCTGCCTTCACATAGTCTTCAACTTTTTCGTAACCGCCTGTCTTGATGGCAGTTGTAGCTTTGATCTCTCCGCGAGCATCTACGATGCCGAAAACTGAATTTGTACCGCCGAGGTCAAGGCCTATTACGTACGGTTTAAGTGTATTATCTGTCATGTTAATTATTTAAAATTAGTTAGAATTATTTTATTTCTCGGCAAAGATACTGAAAACTTTTGAATCTCGTTTATTTTTAAATATAAAAAATTTTAATTTCCTTTTTTTTTCTGCCAGACGATTTGTTGTCCGAAGTTTCTCTGTTGCCCTAAATCCTGTTTATATTCATGCAGAACATCCGCATAATCCGTGTAATCCGTGCCCGAAAATATAAAAAACGGATATAAAATGAACTTTTAGGCGAAAAAATTGTGCTTTGTGCCCGAAATTTTGTAACTTTGCCGACTGTTAGAAATTGTAACGATACTAAGATGAATTTAGCATTTCCAATTGAGATAAACATCCTTGACTTCATATTCAAAGGAATTGTCATCGGTGTTCTTGCCTCAGCCCCTATGGGTCCGGTAGGCATCCTTTGCATCCAGCGTACACTCAACAAGGGTCGCTGGTATGGGTTTGTAACAGGTGTGGGTGCCGCATGCAGCGACATTGTATATGCTCTGTTTACAGGCTTGGGCATGAGTTTTGTGATGGATTTTGTGAGCAACTCCGAGAACAAGTTCTATCTTCAGATTTTCGGCAGTCTGATGCTCCTCGTGTTCGGAATCTACTGCTTCAAAAGCGACCCGATGAAGAACATGCACAAGTCGAGCAACAAGCAGGGTACCCTGATGCACAACGGCATCACGGCGTTCCTCGTAACACTCTCCAATCCGCTCATCGTGTTCCTCTTCATGGCCACCTTCGCGCAGTTTGCTTTCGTCGTACCGGATATGCCGGTAGAAATGGGAGTAGGGTATCTCAGCATCGTCTTCGGAGCCCTGCTGTGGTGGTTCGGACTTACCTGGCTCGTCGACAAGATTAGGAACAAGTTTGATACCAACGGCATCGTCATTATCAATAAGGTAATAGGCAGCGTGGTCATCATCTTCTCCATGATCGCTCTCTTCGGCACGATTTTCAATCTGTATCATCTGCCGGAATTTTAAAAGTCCTTAAACAGGTCTTTAAACACTCCTTCAATCAGAAGAAGGCAAAGCATAAAGTTCAAAAGTTAACAGTTCAAAGTTTATGTTTGTAGCACAAGAATTAAGAAAGAAAAGTATCGCAGAATACTTATTATATATGTGGCAGATTGAGGACATCATCCGAGCTTACGGATGCTCGCTGCCTGTCATCAAGAAAAATTATGTAGACCGGTTCGACTTTACACCCGAGCAGCGCGAGGAAGAACTCGACTGGTTTGGCAACCTGATTCGCATGATGAACGAGGAGGGAAAGCGCGAGGGAGGACACCTTAATATTAATAAGGTGATACTCAAGGACGTCATTGACCTGCACGGCATGCTGCTGCAGAGCACCAAGTTTCCTATCTACAATGCCGAATATTACAAGGTGCTGCCTTTCATCGTAGAGCTGCGCCAGCGGGGCGACAAGGATCTCAACGAGATTGAAACCTGCCTCGATGCCCTCTATGGTGTGATGATGCTGCGCCTGCAGAAGAAGGAAATTACGCCCGAAACCGAAAGGGCCATCAAGGAGATTACCGTCTTCATAGGTCTGCTCAGCGATTATTACATCAAAGACCGAACCGAGGGACTCAAGTTTGATGATGACGACATGTAGTGATTAGTTATTAGTGATTACTTTTTAAGAATATACATCATTATATATATATACAACAGGATGAACGAAATAGAAAGAAGAAGAACATTTGCCATTATCTCTCACCCGGATGCTGGTAAGACAACATTGACCGAGAAGTTTCTGCTTTTCGGTGGACAGATTCAGGTGGCAGGTGCCGTAAAAAATAACAAGATTCGCAAAACTGCGACTTCTGACTGGATGGATATTGAGAAACAGCGTGGTATCTCGGTATCTACATCTGTAATGGAATTTGATTATCTCCCTGCCGGACAGGAGGGAGAACCTTATAAGGTGAATATCCTGGATACTCCAGGTCACCAGGACTTCTGCGAGGATACCTACCGCACACTTACAGCCGTAGATTCAGCCATCATCGTGGTTGACTCTGCCAAGGGTGTGGAGGCACAGACCCGCAAACTCATGGAGGTGTGCCGCATGAGAAATACCCCGGTAATCATCTTCATCAACAAGATGGACCGTGAGGGACGCGACCCGTTTGATGTGCTCGACGAGTTGGAAGCAGAGCTCAAAATCAAGGTTCGCCCGCTGAGCTGGCCTATCGGTCAGGGTGCCCGTTTCAAGGGCGTTTACAACATCTACGAGCATCAGCTGAACCTCTTTACCCCTAACAAACAGCGAGTTACCGAGAAGGTAGAGGTAGACATCCAAAGTTCAGAACTCGACGAGCGGGTTGGTGAACGTGAGGCTGCACAACTGCGTGAGGAACTGGAACTGGTAGATGGTGTTTACCCTGAGTTTGAGGAAGAAACCTACCGTTCGGCCGAGGTAGCACCTGTGTTCTTCGGTTCGGCACTGAACAATTTTGGTGTTCAGGAACTCCTCGACTGTTTTGTTCATATTGCTCCATCTCCTAGACCCACCCAGGCAGAGGAGCGACTGGTGAAGCCTGAAGAACCTAAGTTCAGTGGTTTCATCTTCAAGATTACAGCCAATATTGATCCAAACCACCGCTCCTGCATCGCTTTCTGTAAGATATGCTCGGGCAAGTTTGTGAGAAATCAGCCATATTACCACGTGCGCTTGGATAAGAACGTACGTTTCTCTTCGCCTACCCAGTTCATGGCACAGCGCAAGAGTACCATTGACGAGGCTTATCCGGGTGACATTGTAGGTTTGCCAGACAACGGTATTTTCAAGATAGGAGATACGTTGACGGAGGGAGAGAAGATGCATTTTCGCGGTTTGCCAAGCTTCTCTCCACTCCTTTTCAAGTACATCGAGAATGATGACCCGATGAAGAGCAAGCAGTTCCAGAAGGGATTGGAGCAGCTCATGAACGAGGGTGTGGCGCAGCTCTTCGTCAACCAGTTCAACGGCCGCCGCATCGTGGGCACCGTGGGTCAGCTGCAGTTCGAGGTTATCCAGTACCGCCTGGAGAACGAGTACAACGCCAAGTGCCGCTGGGAGCCCGTGCATCTTCACAAGGCTTGCTGGATAGAGGCAGATGACGAGAAGGAACTCGAGAACTTCAAGAAGCGCAAGTACCAGTACATGGCCAAGGATATTGAGGGGCGCGATGTCTTTCTTGCCGATTCGGGCTACGTGTTGAGCATGGCGCAGCAGGATTTTGAACACATCAAGTTCCATTTCACATCGGAATTCTAAATCAATGTAAAAAAGATGGATGAAGAAATTCTAGATTACAACGAGCAGAAAGAGGGATGGGTCAGTAAGATGGTGGATTGGCAGAAAAAACATATTTCTGACCGCCAGATGACCCTTATCCTGGCTTTTGTTATCGGCGTTTTGGCGTCGGTGGCGGGATATTTTCTGCACGGCATCGTGCATGAAATTCAGTTGCTGCTCACTTCGGGTTTCAACAAGGGCACCTACAACCTGCTCTTCTTGCTCTTCCCGATTGTGGGCATCTATCTCACCATGCTCTTTATTAAATATGTGGTTAGAGATAACATTTCCCATGGTATTACCCGTGTGCTTTACGCCATCTCTACAAAAAATTCCAAACTCAAGGCCCACAACTGTTGGTCGTCGGTGGTGGCATCAGGCATCACCATCGGTTTCGGTGGTTCCGTAGGAGCCGAGGCTCCTATTGTGCTCACGGGTTCGGCCATCGGCTCAAACCTGGGACAAATCTTCCGTATGGACAAGAAAACCATGATTCTGCTGGTGGGCTGTGGTGCCTCTGCAGCCATTGCTGGAATCTTTAAGGCGCCTATTGCCGGACTCGTATTTACGCTTGAGGTGCTGATGGTAGACTTGAGCATGGCTTCCTTGCTGCCTATTCTTATCAGTTGTGTAACAGCCACTTGCTTTACCTACATCCTGATGGGCTCCAAGAGTCTTTTCGATTTTACGCTTACCAGTCCGTGGGCGCTCGACCGCGTGCCAGCCTGCCTTTTGCTGGGCATTTTCTGCGGCTTGGTGAGCCTTTATTTTATGCGCACCATGTCGGCGTGTGAGGGCTTCTTTGCCAAGCTTTCGCCTTATCCATACGTAAAGCTGCTGTTTGGCGGACTGATTCTGAGTTCGCTCATCTTCCTCTTCCCTTCGCTCTATGGCGAGGGCTATTCGGCAGTCAACGTGCTGCTGAAGGGACAGAATGTGGAAGACTGGGGGCAGGTGATGAGCCGTTCGCTCTTCTACGGGCACAACCAGCTGCTCATCCTCTACATCGCCTTGGTAACCTTTACCAAGGTTTTTGCCACCTCGGCCACCAATGGTAGTGGCGGATGCGGTGGTACCTTTGCTCCTTCGCTCATTATCGGAGGTTTTGCCGGTTTCCTCTTTGCGCGCCTTTGGAATGTGAATCAGGTAGGTGTCTATGTTCCTGAGCAGAACTTTACACTGATGGGTATGGCGGGCCTCATTACGGGCGTGATGCATGCACCGCTTACGGGCATCTTCCTCATCGCCGAACTCACGGGCGGCTACCAGCTCTTCATGCCGCTGATGATAGTGTGCATCTCTTCGCTGCTCACCATCAGCATCTTCGAGAGTCACAGCATCTACGCCCTGCGTCTGGCTAGAGAGGGCAAGCTGCTCACCCACCATATTGACAAGGCTGCGCTCACCCTGCTGGGCATGCAGGATGTCATTGAGAAAGATTATCATCCGGTAGGTCCGGATCTGCCGATGAGCAAGCTGGTGAGTGAGATAAGTCGCAGCAACAACAACTTTCTGCCTGTTTTGGATCAGGCGGGTGTGCTGTTGGGAGTAATAGATATTACGAAGATTCGCCACATCATCTTCCGCACCGAATTGTATCAGCATTTCACCGTGCGTCAGCTGATGATGCAGCCTTCTGCAGTTCTTACCGAACATGACAGTATGGACGAGGTGATGCAGAAATTTGATAAAACCGATACCGCCCAACTGCCTGTGGTTGATGTGGCAGGCGTACTGAAGGGTTACATCAGCCGTACTAGAATCTATTCCATGTACAGGCAGATTGTAGCGGATATGTCGGCAGAGTAGGAGTTTTAAGTGAAGAGTGAAGAACGAAGAGTGAAGAATTCAACGGCTTTGCTGGTTTTATTTTAAAATATTAGTGTTTTATGGAGAAGAAGGATTTGAGAATTGTTTTCATGGGAACACCGGAGTTTGCGGTGGAATCCCTCAAGCGCCTGGTAGAGGGCGGTTACAACGTGGTGGCTGTGGTTACGCAGCCTGATAAACCGGTGGGCAGACATCAGGATACGCTGCAACCTTCGCAGGTTAAGCAGTATGCCGTAGAGCATGGTTTACCGGTGCTGCAGCCTGTAAAGATGAAGGACCCTGAGTTTGTGGAGCAGTTGCGTTCTTATCAGGCTGACTTGCAGGTGGTAGTTGCTTTCCGCATGCTGCCAGAGGTGGTTTGGGCGATGCCGAAATATGGTACTTTTAATGTACATGCAGCCCTCCTTCCGCAGTATCGCGGTGCGGCGCCTATCAACTGGGCAGTGATTAATGGCGAGAAGGAGACGGGTGTTACCACCTTCTTCCTTGACCACGATATTGATACCGGTCGCATCATCCTGCAGAAACGTTTTCCTATTCCTGAGACGGCAAATGTGGAGTATGTTTACGATGGGTTGATGCATCTTGGTGCTGAATTGGCGCTGGAAACCATTGATGCGCTCATCGCTGCCGATGGTAATATCGGTTCCATTCCTCAGAGCGAAATGATAGGACAGGGTGCCGAACTCAAGCCGGCTCCGAAAATCTTCAAGGATACCTGCCACATCGACTTCCACAAGCCTGCCAAACAGGTGTATGATTTCATCCGCGGTCTTTCTCCATACCCTGGTGCATGGACTGAAATTAAGAAGAAGGAGACAGTAGTATTCTTTGACGATCCTAAGGGAGATGATGATTACGTGAGGTTCCCTGAGCCTACAACTCATCCATCCCATAAGCAGAGTACACAGAAAATTCAGGTACTTAAGATATTTTCTACCCGTCTTTCATGTATGAAGCGTGGTGATGCGCCTGTGGGATCGCTCCGCGTTGAGGGGAAGTCGTTACAAGTAGCCTGCCTTGACGAATGGCTCATTATTCAGGAGTTGCAGCTCAGTGGCAAGAAACGCATGGATGCTTCTGCTTTTCTCAATGGTATGAAGGACATAGCTTATTATGAGTGTTTGAAGAAAGATGTTAGTGACGATTTTTAAGATTCAAAAGATTTTTGATTTTTAGTTTTATAGTATTATGACTGTAGAAGAAGACATCAAGCGTGCTATAGAGTGCATGCGAAAGGGTGGAGTGATACTCTATCCTACAGATACCGTATGGGGCATAGGATGCGACGCCACCAACCCTGAAGCGGTAAAGAAAGTTTATGAAATAAAGAAACGTGACGATTCTAAGGCGCTTATCTGCCTGATAGATTCTGCTGACCGCATGGCGCGTTATTTCCGCAATGTGCCACAGGTAGCATGGGATTTCATCGATGCTGCCATGCCTGTAAAGCCTACTACGGTTATTCTTGATGATGCGAGTGGAGTGGCTAATAATTTGGTAGCAGAGGATGGAAGTCTGGCGATGCGTATAACCTATGAGCCTTTCTCCAAACAACTCTGTTATCGTTTTCAGAAGCCTATTGTAAGTACAAGTGCTAATGTGAGTGGTGAGCCTGCTGCACAGAATTATCGCGACATCTCCGAAGAAATCCTCAATGCTGTAGATTATGTTTGCTGGAGCCGCCGTCAGGAGCATAAACCCCATCAGCCTTCCAGCATCGTTAAGATTGCTAAGGATGGTGAAGTGAAAGTAATCAGATAAGTTTTCAATTCATCCTTATAAGAATGCCTGCTAGAGGGATATTTTCTTCCCTTAGCAGGCTTTTTTGTATGTTTTCAGTCTATAATATACTTAAGGAAGTACTATTGCAATTCGTTTATATGACAAAAAGAATTTTTCCGCTCAATACGGATATATAACAAGAAACCCTGCAAGAAATGATTCTTGCAGGGTTTATCTTGGGTGGAAGGTGGGACTCGAACCCACGACATTCAGAACCACAATCTGACGCTCTAACCAACTGAACTACGTCCACCATATTGGTTATGTTTTGCTTTTTCAAAAATAGTTGGGTGGAAGGTGGGACTCGAACCCACGACATTCAGAACCACAATCTGACGCTCTAACCAACTGAACTACGTCCACCATATTCTTGTTAAGCGGGTGCAAAGGTACGAAAAAAAAATGGTTCTACCAAATTTTTTCGTACCTTTTTTCTTATTTTTTATTTTGCAGGGCTTGTTGGAACAACTGGAGCTGCCTTCTGGGCATCTGCACCAGCTGCAGGAACAGCCTTCTGAGCACCTGCTGCTGCATCCTTGCTAGCACCTGGCATAGCAGGAAGAGCGGTCTGCTCCTGAGTGGCTCCCTCCAAAACACTGTTTTCGCCAGCTGCCTGAGGGGCTACATAAGCACATGCCACGCTGATGACAACCAAGGCTACAGCGAGGCCCCATGTTAATTTCTCAACAATGTCAGTGGTCTTGCGAACACCCATGATTGAGTTGGTTGAAGAGAAGTTACTTGCAAGTCCACCTCCCTTTGATTCCTGGATGAGCACGATGAAAATCATCAGGATAGCTACCAGGACGATTAATACTACTAATAATGTGTAAGCCATTTTTTAAAACTAGTTTTATTTATTTATTATTCTTCTTTATTTCTTCTTGCTGTTCAGCATCAGTTTCTCAAGGAATCTGAGCTGGTCAACATAATATCCGTTCTTGTCAGGATGCTGCTGATGCAGGCGGCTGATGATTTCGTAAGCCCTCTGATACTTGCCCTGCTTGATGTAGATGCGGGCGAGGGTTTCGGTGAATACACCACTGTTTTCCTCTTCGCCATCCTTGCCGGAATCGGTCTGAAGTTCGGGAGTAAATTCTGGTTTGTAATCTTCGTCCTGCTGGATTTTAGGCAGTTTGAAACCGCCATCCTCCATAAAGTCGTCGATGAGACTTATGGTGCGCGAAGTATCTTCTGGCTCCTGCTGGTCTTCGGTCTCCATGAGATAAGCCACATAGTCTACAGCCGCGTCAGCAGGTGTAGGCTTACGTTTCTCCTTCTTCTCTTCTTCGTCTTCTTCCATAGGAATGGATCCCAAGAAGTGGTCGATGAGGTCGCTAGTACGGTCTCCGTGTTTTTCTGCTCCTATTCCTCTTACCCCTTGCTGCTTGTTGGATTCAGCCTCTTCAGGGGCGTTTTTTATCTGATAGTGAGCTGCCTCTACCATCTCGAAGATAATCTTACGGTCGGTGATGTAGATGGCTGCACGGCGCAGTTCTTCGTCGAAACTCGGGTCGTGGAGCAGGTACAGATTCTTCAACATCAGCAGGCGTGCCGTCTGATAATACGGATATAAGGCCAAGAGGGCGCGCAAGTCGTAGAGCGTCTCTCGGTTCATTTCCTCCGGGTGTTGTATCAATCTGCTTAATTCCACGATATTTTTACTTTACTTTATTTTACTTTGAACTTTGAACATTGAGTTTTGAACTTTATGATGAGTAAAGCCGTTGAATTCTTCACTCTTCACTTTTCGTTCTTCACTTACTTTACCAGTTAGCTACCGTAGCGTTGAATATCTGGTCTACCAGGTCTTTGATAATCTGGGTTACCAGTTCTTCCTGCACCGAGGCAAGGCTCTGAGTGGTGTCGTAGGTCTTGGCAGATGTAAACTGCTTTTCAAAGTCCTCGGCATGGTTCTTGGTGTTGGTGAAACGTACGTTTACGGTGATACTGAGCTCAGTCTGTGCTGAGTATCCCTCAGAACTAACCGACTTGTTGCGCTGAGAATATTGGGTGATTTCGCCCTCTATCTTCAGGTCTCCGTTGCGTGACACCTGGATGAGCTGGGTGTTGCTGGCAAACTTATCCTTGAGTTCGTTGTTGAACATCGGACCCATCGGCCCCCACACATACGAACTTCTGATAGGGAAGTCGGCTATCTGTATGGTCTTGGTTTTGGTGTAGTCGATGCTGGCACCGTTGAACTTGTAGCTCACGGAGCATGCTGCCATGACCGCCACCATCAGTGTGACTCCTATAATATATAGGTACGCGCGTATATGCTTCATAACTTATATTTGTTAATCTTTCTGTACAGAGTTCTGTCGGAGATTCCCAGTTCTTCTGCCGCTTTCTTGCGGTTTCCGTTGTTTCTCTCCAGTGCCTTTTCTATCATCTGCTTGCTAAGGTCGCTGAGGTTCAGATTCTCGTTTTCTTCCTTGATCTCCTCAATCTCAGCATCCTCGGCTTCGGGTTTGTAAGTGTCCCTAATGCCTCCTGTAGCTATTTCCTGACGGATGTGTTGTAGCTCGTCGAGATCGGTAATCGGAGGTACGGACGATACCGGAGAAACCGATGGAACGGATGATAAGGACGGAACCGGAGAAACCGATGAAACCGGAGATACAGATGATACTGGAGCTACCTGGGTATTCGGCTGAACCGGAGAAACATATCCGCCTGTACCGCCCAACTGGCGTGCCTCATCGAGTTGCTTGCGCAGGCTGTTCATCTCACGTCTCAGGTCGCTCACGTTGCCCCTCAGTTCGTAGAGAATCTTGTATAGCAGTTCGCGCTCGCTGGCGTAGCTATGGTCGTCCTTGCCATCCTTCTGTATGGTGGCGAGCTGTGTAGACTCCTCATCTCTCGGAATAAACTGGGTGAGGGTCTGTGCATCGATTTCTCTTTCTCGGCTTAGCACTGACATCTGTTCGGTGATGTTCTTGAGCTGTCTCACATTTCCCGGCCACTTGTATTTCAGCATGATCTGCTTGGCCTCATCTGAGAGTGAAATCTTAGGCAGACGGTATTTTTCGGCCATCTGCATGGCGAAGAGGCGGAAGAGCAGGAGAATGTCGTCGCCACGCTCTCTCAATGCAGGCATCTGTATCGGGATGGTGTTGAGGCGGTAGTAGAGGTCCTCGCGAAAGCGGCCTTCACTCACAGCCTTGCGCATGTTTACGTTGGTGGCTGCCACAATGCGAACATCCGTTTTCCTTATCTCAGTTCCACCCACGCGGATGTATTCTCCCGTTTCGAGCACGCGCAGCAGTCTTGCCTGCGTCTGTATCGGGAGTTCGCCCACCTCGTCGAGGAAGATGGTACCCTTGTTGGCAATACCGAAGTATCCTTCGCTTTCGCCTATGGCTCCAGTGAAGGAACCCTTCTCATGTCCGAAGAGTTCGCTGTCAATGGTTCCCTCCGGAATGCTTCCACAGTTGATGGCGAAATATTTCTCTCTGCGGCGTGGCGAATTGTCGTGAATCACCCTTGGAATGATTTCCTTACCCACACCGCTCTCGCCGATGATGAGCACGGAGAGATCGGTCGGCGCTACCTGTAGGGCTACGTCGAGCGCATGGTTCAATCCGTCGCTGTTACCGACGATATTGTAGCGTTGTTTTATCTTTTGTAGTTCGGAAGTATCCATTTAGCTGCCAAAATTACTCATTTTTTCTGAATTATCTGCATTTTTTTTTAATTTTAACGTTCGGAAGGTCTGATTACAGGGCAGATTTGCCTTTTTTGCGTCATCTGCCCTCCCGAATCTTTCTTTATTCCGCTTTTTCTCGGGAATAGGGAATCTTTCTCTTATCCCTTTTTCTTAGGGATGGAGAATCTTACCTTCTCGCTCTCGTCACGCTTCTCGTGGTAGAGTTTAGGCAGTGGATTCTCGTAGGCCTCATCATAGTCTTCGCGGTTGCAGAAGGCATCCAGCGCCAAGTAGATGGCGTGGCGGAAGGAGATTGCATCGGCTTCGTTGCAGCCCGTGATGCTGTAGCTAGGAGTGGTGTTGGCGGCGGTGTGCACGAGTGGCAGACCGGCAGTAAAGAGTACGCCATCCTCGGTGTAGAGAGAATGGAACGGGGTAGTAGCCTGATCATGATACATGGCCATGATGCCGTCGAACTCTACGAAATGGCCGTTGCCGAAGAACTCGTCAGCAGGGTAAGGACCAAAAGCTTGTATTTTCTGCTCGGCAAGCTGGTCAATGGCTGGGATGATGATGCTGGCTTCCTCTGGTCCGCAGCTCTCCTCACCGTTGTTGCTAGGATTCAGGGCGAGCACGGCGATGCGCGGGTTGGTAATCATGAAGTCTCGCTTCAGTGATGTGTGCATCTGCTTCACCTTCTCGATGATGAGTTCCTGGGTGATAGCTGCCGGCACGTCCTTGAGCGGAGTCTTTCCGGTTACGGATGCGATGCGAAGGTCGCCGCCGCAGAGGATGGAAAGGCCCTTGGCACCTTCGCCCAGGCAAGTTTCAATGTATTCCTTGTGGCCTTTGAACTGGAAGCCCTCAAATTGTGCGTTCTGGTTGTTTACCGGTGCGGTAACGAGCACGTCGAAGAGCTCGTCGCGGTAGTCGGTCATGGCTCGGTCAAGTGCCTTGATGGCTGCCGTACCCGATTCCTGAGTAGGCATGCCCATGTCAACCTTTACCTCCTCGTCTACGGCTGGCAGGAGGTTGATTCTTCCGTCTTCAGCATCTTCTGCTTTCTGGATGATGGAGAACTGGGCAGGCAGATTCATCGCCTTGCGGTAATAAGCTGCCACTTTAGGCGAACCGTAGATGATAGGGGTACAATACTCCAACATCTCTGGCTCACTGAATGCCTTAAAAATGAGTTCGTATCCGATACCGTTGGTATCTCCGTGAGTGATGGCCACTCTAATCTTTTTGCTGTCCATTTATCGTTTTATTTTATAGTAGAAATCGCAGCTTCTAGCTGCTTGATTAATATTTTCTTTTTCATTTCGGGCGCATAGACGAAACCGATGATGATGATTTCATCCCCCGTTTTTCTCAGGCGGATGCGCCTCATCACGTAGGGGCCTCCCATGGCGTCGCCCTTCATCTCCCAGAGTCCTTTTTCTGAAAGGACCGGGATTATCATGTACATGCTGTCGGTTTCGCCGGGCATGTTTGTGCGGAGCATGCTGTCAATCTGCTGCTTCTCTTGAGCAGGAAAAGCATCAGAATTGGCTTTCCCTCTTCGTTCTTCCCTCTTCACTTTCATGAGGATGAGGTTCTTCATGCCCGAACTGGCGTTGTTTGAAATCCAGATGAAGTTTCCGGCCTTCTTGCTTGCCTGCATTTCGGCAGGGATGTTCATGCTGATGCCGAAGTTCTTCTTTACCAGTTGCTGCATCTCGCGGTTCTGCTTGCTCGGGTTGGTGGAGATGATGGAGGCGAGGTGCTCCAGTTCAGTCTCATCTACGAGCTGGCGCAGTTTCTCGGGGTTGAGTTTCTCTCTGAGTTGCTGCAGCGAGCGGGCAGAGATGCGGATGACGGTCTGCGGTGAAGCATTCTCGTTGCGGCTCAGCCTGACTGAGAATTCCGCTGCCGGGATGTTCACTACGATGCGAGTTCTTACGAGCAGGTAGCTGCCGTGGATCTTGCCCTTCTTAACCTGGATGAGCCGGCAGAGCGGTTCGGGTTGGGGCAGGGCAGGCACCTCTTCCGTCAGTATCTTCGTAACGATGCTGTCGGTATCTCCCTCGAGCACCACCTCGTAAGGCTGTCCTGTGCTCTTGGGCAGTTTTCTGTTTCTTCCTCCTCCCGGGCTGCAACTTGCCAGAAAAAGGAATAAAAGACAGCCGGCAAGTAGGATCTTTAAAGATTCTCTAACCATTTTTTCCCCACCTTTCCTTACTTATTCATCTTCTCTTTATCCTCGTGCTCACGGATTTCTCCGATTTTCTTCGAGGTGCTGAGCAGACCGCAGGCAGCGTAGATGTCTTGGCCGCGGCTGGCACGGATGGTGGTGAAGACACCATGCTGGGTGAGGTAATCACGGAACTGCTCCATCTTCTCATCATCCACACCCTGCAGAGGGATGTCTGGAATCTGATGGAAACGGATCAGGTTGAAGCGGCAGTCAAGTCCCTTCACCAGTTTGATGATGGCCTTGGCATGCTGCATACTGTCGTTTACGCCCTTAAAGACGATGTACTCGAAACTCAGGCGGCGCTGATGAGAGAAATCATAATTCCTCAGCAGTTCTACCACCTGCTCAATGCCCATACCCCTTTCGGCAGGCATCAGTTCGGCGCGCTCAGAAGGGATAGGGTCGTGCATGCTGATGGCCACATGGCAGTCGCTCTCTTCGAGGAACCGCTTCAGCTTGTTCTTCACACCCACCGAACTTACCGTGATTCGCTTCGGGCTCCATGCCCAGCCGTAGTCGGCGGTGAGAATCTCCGTGGCGCGCAGCACATTGTCGAGATTATCCATCGGTTCGCCCTGACCCATGAACACGATGTTGGTGAGCTTGTCAACCTCCGGCAGCGAGTAAATCTGGTTCAGAATGTCGCCGGCAGGCAAACTGCCCTCAAACCCCTGCTTGCCGGTCTGGCAGAACAGGCAGTTCATCTTGCATCCCACCTGCGAAGAAACGCACAGCGTGGCGCGGTCCTTATCCGGGATGTAAACCGTCTCGACAAATTTGCCGCTGCGGGTAGGGAAGAGGTACTTGATGGTACCATCCACCGAATGTTGTGCATCGGAATATCCGAAGCATCCTATTTCGTATTCGGCAGCGAGTTTGGCACGGTTCGCCTTCGAGATGTTGGTCATCTCATCAATGCTCTTCACATGCTGCTCATAGAGCCACTTCGCCATCTGTCCACCGGTGAAGGCGGGCATGCCTAAGTCCTTTGCCACCTGCTTCAATTCGCCAAGTGTAAGGCCCAAAAGATATTTTTTTTCATTATTCATACTGCAAAGATAGTGTTTTTTGGCGAAAAATTAGTATCTTTGCCACATATTTTAATATAATAAGATAAAATAAAGATAAAAAACACAGATTTAGCCCCCCGAAAAGGGCTGAAATGAACAAAAATAACGTAAGAAAATGAGAGAAAAAATAGACCTTTTCTTGCCTTGCGAATACATCGACGATGCGCAGAATGCCTTGTCGGTGCTTCATGAGTACAAGACTGTACAGCATATCCACTTCCTGGTGAGTGCTGATTTTGCCGCTCATCATCAGGTGCCGGAAGGATGCACGTTTGTCATTACCGACCGCCTGGAAAGCAGTAACACCATTGCCAGCATCGCTGAAAATACAGATGCCGACTACGTGATGATCTGTACCCGCCACACCACCATAGGATGGGGAAACAACACGCTGGAGCGATTCCTCAGAGTGGCTGATGATACGGATGCCGTCATGGTTTACGCCGACCATTACAAGATGGTGGAAGGCAAGATGGAGAAACATCCGGTAATTGACTACCAGTCAGGTTCTTTGCGAGATGACTTCGACTTTGGAAGCCTCTGGTGCATCAAGGCACAGGCGCTGGCCGACTACATCGCCCAACCCGACCGCGAAGAGTATCAGTTTGCCGCCCTCTACGACCTCCGTCTCTATCTGAGCCGTGTGGGCGAAATCTTCCATCTCAACGAATTCCTCTATTCAGAAGCCGAACTCGACACCCGTAAGAGCGGCGAGAAGCAGTTTGACTATGTGAACCCGCGCAACCGCGAGGTGCAGATAGAGATGGAAAAGGCATGCACCCAGCATCTGGGCAAGGTGGGCGCCCTGATAGACACCACCTTCTACCGCCAGCCCGACTTCGGTGAGCAGGAATTTGAATACGAGGCATCTGTCATCATCCCCGTCTTCAACCGCGAAAAGACCGTGGCTGATGCCGTGAAGAGTGCGCTGGGACAGAAGGCAAGCTTCAAGTTCAACGTCATCGTGGTGAACAACCATTCTACCGACCGCACCGGAGAAATCCTGGATGAACTTAAAGCAGACAACCTGATACAGATTATTCCGGAGAGAACCGACCTGGGAATAGGCGGATGCTGGAACGAAGCCATCAACAGCAGATTCTGCGGAAAGTTTGCCGTCCAGCTAGACAGCGACGACCTCTATTCTTCACCAAAGACACTCCAGAAGATAGTAGATGCCTTCTACAAGCAGAAGGCAGCCATGATTATCGGCTCGTACCGCATGTGCGACTTCGACCTCAACACCCTGCCACCGGGACTGATAGACCACAAGGAGTGGACCGATGAAAACGGATGCAACAATGCGCTGCGTATCAACGGATTGGGTGCTCCGCGCGCCTTCTTCACTCCGCTGGTCAGACAGATCCAGTTTCCTAACACCTCGTATGGTGAGGATTATGCGCTCGGCTTGGCATTTTCGCGCCGTTACCGCATCGGCAGAATCTACGACGAACTCTACCTCTGCCGCCGCTGGGGAGGTAACAGCGATGCAGCCCTCAGCGTAGAGAAGGTGAACGCCAACAACCTGTATAAGGACCGCCTGCGCACCATGGAACTGAAGGCACGCCAGCACCTGCTGCAGGGCAAGGCCGACATTATGGAAGACAGCAGCATCTCGCGTTTCTTCAACCGTCAGCTGGAGGTTTGGACCGATGCGCGCCACCGCTTCCGCGACCTCAAGCATGTAGAAACCCGCCAGTTCTCCGACCAGCTGAAACTGCAGTGGAACCCAGCCCGCATCGTAAGTACGGGCGCTAAGATAGATAAGAAAACCCTGGGCGAGCGCCCTTGTTTCCTTTGCGACAAGAACCGTCCTAAGGAACAGATGTCGAAGCAGATAGACGAGAAATTCCATCTTCTGGTGAATCCGTTCCCGATTCTGCCAGTCCACTTCACCATTCCGGCACGCAAGCATCAGCCTCAGCTCATCTACAAGAATTACGGAGAGATGCACCGCTTCATCAGTCTGCACAGCGACCTGATGGTGTTCTACAACGGTCCGAAGTGTGGTGCATCGGCTCCAGACCATCTTCATTTCCAGGCAGGAACCAACGGCATCCTTCCTCTTCAGACCAACTGGCAGCGTCTCTCCCGCAACCTGACCGACATCATCTCTCTCAATGATGAGGAGAAAATCTCTGTGGTTCGCGACTTCATCGTTCCCGCCTTCGTCATCATCTCGAAGAGTGCCGAGAGCGATGAGGCTCTCTTCCGCCGTCTCTACAAGGCAATGCCTCAGCGTGGCGACGAAACCGAACCGATGATGAACATCATCTCCTGGCGCAAGGGCGAGGAATTCATCAGTGTGGTCATTCCGAGAGAAAAGCACCGTCCGGAAGCCTATTTTGCCGAAGGCGACGCCCAGTTTGTTGTTTCTCCGGGAGCCCTGGACATGAGCGGACTCATCATCACTCCTCGTGAGGACGATTTCCGCAAGCTGACCGAGGAGAAGGCACTCTCGCTGCTGCAGGAATGTGGCGTTTCGGAAGAAAAGATGAACGCCATCATCGCCAAACTGAAGGCATCTAAGGATGCCGAGGATGCAGCCGAAGCCTCTTCCACCTTATATAATAAAGGTAAGCAGCCCGACGTAACGGTGGGCATCGTGAGTGCGCAGAAGATTCATTTCTCGCTCAACAAACCTTATCTTGCCAAAGGCGAAAAGGTGCTGGGCGAACAGGTGGTAGAATTCTCAGAAGGCGGTGTGCTCTGGAACGGCAACCAGTACAGCCAGCTTACCTTCCATCCGCAGAGTGCCGACGCCTCGTTTTCGCTGAGCGACGTAACCATCGGTGTCAACTTCCACTGGGAGCGCAAGGAAACCCAAACCTTCCTGGGCACGCTCCGCTTTGTGGTAGAATCGGATAAGATTGTGGCAATCAATGAGTTGCCTGTAGAGAAATATCTGGAGAGCGTCATCAGCAGTGAGATGAGTGCCACTTCGAGTCTCGAACTCCTGAAGGCGCACGCCGTCATCTCCCGTTCATGGCTCCTGGCACAGATGAAGAAGCGCCGAGAGGTGGCTGAGAGCGGCAACAACTTCTTCTCCTTCACCAAGAAGGAAGATACGCTCATCCGCTGGTACGACCGCGAAGACCACACCCTCTTTGATGTATGTGCCGACGACCACTGCCAGCGCTACCAGGGCATCACCAAGGAAACATCGCCCCATGTAGCTGAAGCCATCCGCCAGACCAAGGGACAGATTCTGATGGACGGCGAAGAAATCTGCGATGCAAGATTCTCGAAATGCTGCGGCGGAATAACCGAGGAATTCCAGTATTGCTGGGAGGATACGCCGAAGACTTATCTCACGGCGGTTCGTGACATCGCCCTGGGCGTAGAACATACACAGCCTAATCTGACCAATGAGGAGGAGGCTGAGAAATGGATCCGCTTCAATCCGCCAGCTTTCTGCAACACGCAGGACAAGAAAATCCTGTCAGAAGTGCTCAACGACTATGATCAGGAAACCGTCAATTTCTACCGCTGGAAGGAAACGCTCAGCCAGGAGAAGTTGCAGCAGCTCATCGCTGACAAACTGAAGATGGACCTGGGTGCCATCCTTGACATGAAGGCCGTGGAGCGCGGCAAGAGTGGAAGAATCAGCAAGCTCCAGATCATCGGAACCGAGAAGACCTTTACCATCGGTAAGGAACTCGAAATCCGTCGTACGCTGAGCGACAGTCATCTGCTGAGTTCAGCCTTCGTGGTGGATAAGTATGATAAGGATGAGCAGGGAGTGCCTCAGCGTTTCGAACTCATCGGAGCCGGTTGGGGTCACGGAGTAGGCCTCTGCCAGATAGGTGCTGCCGTAATGGGCGAGCAGGGTTATCATTATGATGCCATCCTGCTGCACTACTACCAGGGAGCTGAAATCAAGAAACTCTATAAGTAATCATGTTGAATGTTAAGTGTTAAATGTTAAATTGCCTGGTTGAAGGCTTCTTAACTTAACACTTAACATTTAACACTTAACATTTAAAATAGCTAATGGTAACAAAGAAAAACAGTCGGAGTCCATGGGCATGGATTCCGACCCTATATTTTGCCGAAGGACTCCCCAACGTCATCGTAACCGCCCTCTCTGTGGTGATGTACATGCAGTTGGGACTGACCGATGCCGAGGTGGGTCTCTATACCGGATGGCTCGCCCTTCCCTGGGTCATCAAGCCCTTGTGGAGTCCGTTCATAGATTTGCTGAAGACTAAGCGCTGGTGGGTGCTCACCATGCAGGCACTCATCGGAGCTGCCCTTGCCGGCATCGCCTTCTCGCTGCCTACAGCCTTCTGGTTCCAAGCCACGATGTGCTTCTTCTTCCTCATCGCCTTCTGTAGTGCCACCCACGACATTTCGGCAGATGGTTTCTACATGATAGAACTGGATGAGCATACACAGACCAAGTTTGTGGGTTTGCGAAATACCTTCTACCGCCTTGCCATCATCTTTGTAAATGGTTTTCTGGTGATGCTGGCAGGTGTGCTGCAGGTTCTCTTCCGCAACCAGATACGCTTCTCGTGGGCGCTTATCTTCTATGGACTGGCAGGCATCTTTATCGGTTTGTGGCTCTACCACAGCCGCTTCATGCCGCGCCCGAAGGATGATGTGCAGACCGACAGAACGGTGGGTGAAGTGGCTCATGAACTGAAGAACATGTTCCGCACCTTCTTCGTGAAGTTCGGATTGGGTGAAACCGTCTGTGTGATGCTCTTCCTCCTTTTCTACCGGTTCCCTGAGGCGCTTCTCAACACCATGACCAAGACCTTCATCCTCCGTCCTAATTCGCAGGGCGGACTGGGCTTGTCGCCGCAGGAATATGGTTTTGCCAACGGAACTGTGGGTCTCATCGGTCTGCTGCTGGGTGGCATCCTCGGAGGCATCCTGGTGAGCAGGGACGGAATGAAGAAATGGCTCTGGCCGCTGGTTTGCGCCATTACCTTGCCCGATGTGGTTTACATCTATCTGAGCTACTCGCTCAACAGCAACCTCATCGTGGTTTCCAGCTGTCTTTTTGTCGAGCAGTTGGGGTATGGTCTGGGCTTCACGGTTCTTACCCTCTACATGTTGTTCTACAGTCAGGGCAAGTTCAAGACCTCCCATTATTCCATCTGTACGGGCATCTCCTATCTCGGATTGATGCTGCCGGGCATGGTTTCTGGATATCTGAAGGATATGGTAGGTTACCGCATGTTCTTCATCATCGTGATGGCCTGCTGCATCATCACCTTCCTGGTTACCGCCTTCCTGAAGATTGATCCTAACTTCGGAAAGAAAGAGGAGAAGGAAGAGGATGAAGCGGAAATGGAAGTGATAGAATAAATGATTATGTTAACGTAAAAACGAGGATGTTCTCACATCCTCGTTTTTATCTTTATTCCCCGATAATCGTTGCGATGAGGTGTCGGCTTCCGCCTCCCTCTCTGAATTCACAGAGGTAGATCCCTTGCCATGTTCCGAGGTTTAATCTGCCGTTGGTAATGGGAATGGTGAGCGATACACCCACCATGCTCGATTTGGCATGAGCCGACATATCCGTCGGTCCTTCATCCTGGTGCAGGTATCTTGGGTCGCCATCCGGAACCAGTCTTTCGAAGATACCCTTCAAATCATGTCTCACATCCGGGTCGAAGTTCTCGTTCAGCGACAATCCGCAACTGGTATGTCTTACGAAGAGATTCAGAATCCCTGTCTTAGGCAGCGCTGGCAGGTTCCTCATCACCTCGTTGGTTACGAGGTGAAAGCCGCGAGGAAGCGGACGCAATGAAAATTCTACTTGCTGTATCATATCATTCTTTGTTTTTATATTTCAATTGTTTGTATCTTTCTGATTGTCAATTTACAAAGGTAATTATAATTTTATTATTATAATACTGTTATAATGCAAATATAGGAAAGTTTAACCATTTAAGTGGCTATCTCTTCCAATCAAGTAGGGGTATTTCCTTGTTGTCTGCTACCCTAAAAAATCTTCTTCTTTAGAAGAAGGGAAATCTTCTGAAAAAATAATCCCGAAAAAATTTGGTGGTTTCAGAATAATGATGTACTTTTGCAACCGAAATCAAGCATTAAGAGTTGCCCAGTTGTGGCACACCAACCGAGTTTCGCATAGAGATAACCACGGTGGTAAAAGAATGTGTAAGTGTTTAACAACTTAAAATAATTATCTTTATGAATCCAAATTCAGATTTAAAGAACAATGAGAATGTAATGGCAGCTAATGCCGAGTCTTCAACAATTATGGCGGCTAATGCCAAGTCATCAACTGTTGATGCAGGTTATGCCGAGTCAAGAATTTCAGAGTATGCTGCCCGTTTTGCCGCTTACAGCGATGAGCGTTTGAAGCAGACCATGGATCACGAGCGCAAGGTTTGTGGTTGGGGCAGCGAGCGCAGTTACTTCCTTGCCGCCCTGCGAGGAGAGTGTGAGAAACGAGGCATTGATTACTGCTGGAAATAGGGGGATGCTTTTCTGATGCATAGCACCAACCAGCCACAAGGATGCTGTCTTTTTACGCAGCCAAAATAAAAATCATTTTTCCATCAAAAAAATACGTTATTTCGAAATTTTTTCGTAATATTGCACCCAAAATAACATTAAAGACTATTGATATGAAGCGAATCTTTATTTCAATGACAGGTATCATCACTTGTATGAACCTGATGGCACAAACTCCAGTCAGTTTTTATCCTCAGGAGAATGACCAGGACATCAACATAGATACACATCTGGTCATCGTGTTTGACCAGACTGTAAAGACTGGCAGCAAGGGCATAATCACTGTTACGGACAAGACAACTCGAAAGGTGGTTGATAGAATCGACATGAGCATTCCGGCGGGACCAACCGAAGGACAGCCCAAGAATCCAAATGCAGTCTATACTCCCGTTCCCTATATATATAAGGTGGAGAATGTAACCAATCGTAATACCCGTCCTGGAACTCCATCAGGTGCTGCCAAGGAAGACAAGCGCAAGTATCAGAAGACCATCATTGGTGGATTCTCTGATGCCTTTCGCTTCTATCCTGTCATCTGTCATGGGAACAAAGCAACCATTTATCTGCATAACAATATGCTGGAATGTGGACATGAATATGAAATCAAGATTAGCAAGGGTACGATTGAGGGATGGAATGGCAAGAAGTCATGGACGTTTAGGACTAAGAAAAACGCCCCTTCTGCAGATTTGCGCCATATAGTTGTGGCAGCTGATGGCAGCGGAGACTTCTCCACTCTGCAAGGTGCCATGGATTGGATACCAGACTCATTGCCTTCTGAAGCCAGCAGGAAAAAGGTCTTCGTGAAGAATGGAGATTATGAAGAGTTGGTTTATTTCCGCAATAAGCGATTTGTAACTATCCAGGGAGAATCCATGGATGGGGTAGTGGTACATTACCCCAATAACGAGGTGTTCAATCCTCACCCGGTTGATATCAAGACCAATGAGCAGAAAGGAACATTCCCTTCTCGCCGTGCAGCTGTGGCAGCAGACAACTGTGCCGACATGATTTTCAAGGATATCACCTTCAAGACGGATTGCAAGGGACAGGCTGAGGGATTCCTGCTTAATGGTGAAAGAAACTTTGCTGAGAATGTGCATGTAATCGGTGATGGTGATGCTCTTCAGGTGAATGGTTCTGCCTACTGGCTCAACTGCGTGATTGATGGAGGAGGTGACACGGTGCTGGGTAGAGGTCCATCCTATTTCAATCACTGTACCCTTTCCAGCTATGGTGCTTTCATGTGGATTAGAAATACCAGGGAGAACCATGGTAACATCTTCAATGACTGTACCTTCAAGGGATTGGGCAAGGATGCCGTGATAGTCCGCCTTCCTGACAACAAGGGCAGAAATTATCCTGATGCGGAATGCGTGCTGCTGAACTGTACGCTTGATGGTGTGCCTTCGGAAGGCTTTGGCCCCATAGATGAGTCGGCATCTACGGCAAATCTCCTGGAATTTAACAGCCATGACAGGAAAGGTAAAACCATAGATATCAGCAAGAGAAACAAGCATGTCCGTCAGCTTGACGCCCTCAAGGATGCTGAGACTATCGGAAAATACTCCAATGCAAGTTGGGTACTGAATTGGTAAGAAAGGAGATGAATATAAATACCGGATGCCTACATATCTAGCATGGTTTGCCCTTGATTTTTTATTTTTCATACAATTCAATCGGCAAACCATCTGGATCACTGAAGAATACAAATCGCTTGCCTGTATATTCATCCGTGCGTATAGGCTCATGCGCGATGCCTTTACTGTCAAGTTCATCAATTGCATCCGAAAGATCATCTACCTCAAAAGCAAGATGGCGCAGTCCGGCAGCTTCCGGATAGGAAGGACGTGCTGGTGGGTTAGGGAAGGAGAATAACTCGATGACATAGTTGTCATCAAGCCAGCAGTCAGCTTTCCAGGAATCACGTTCCTTACGGTAGTTTTCACTCATAATCTTCATTCCTAGCGCATCTGTGTAGAAATGCTTGGATTTCACATAGTCGGAGCAAATTACGGCTACATGATGGATTTTGTTAAGTTTCATATTTTTTATTTTTTATTTCTTATGTTATATGTTATATTCAGTAATCAATGACAAGTTTTCAGAATATGCTTCGTTCATTTCATTGATTATTTGATGATTTTAATTCTATCTATATCCGTACGCCACCGCCAGGGTTGCGACGGCTGGCAAGGTTGAGCACCACAGGATTATATCCTTCTTGCTGCAATTGATGTCCGCAATGTATGCTGTCGTCATTCTTCACTATAATCTTGGTGGAACCTTCTGCAAGGGTAGGTATGTTTGAAGCATTCAGTGGTTTGGTATAGAATCTGCTTCCCTTCAGCATCTTCGTGTTGTCGGGCAGTTTCACTTCCTCCCCATTCTCAGAGGTATAATGTCCCTCCAGTACAATATCTATAGTTTGCTGATACACGTCAGCCAGTTGTCTTCTGTCGTTTATCATGATTTCTTCTGTTTATTTTGTTCGTGTCACTAAAAATCCATTCTTTCAGGCAAAATTACAAGTTTTCTTTGTATTCTCCAAACTTTTATATATTAAAAATGTGGTATTCTCGATATTTCTTTGTAAATTTGCCCACATATAAGAATGTAATTTTTTGTATATGAAGAAAATGAATTTGAAATTATGTAACAATAGTGACAATCTGTTGGCTGATGCTCAAAGCATAATAGATTTCGCACGGCAAGAGGCTTTCCGCTCTATCAATATTACGATGGTTCAACGCAATTGGTTGCTTGGCAAACGTATTAGCGAGGAAATCTTGTTGGGGGAAAATCGTGCAGAATATGGGCGTGAAGTCATAAAGAATCTCTCGAAGGAGCTTACTAATATATATGGTAAGGGATTTACTAAGAGTTATTTATATAACTTTACAAGATTCTATAAGACTTTCCCAAACATTTTCCAATCACCGATTGGAAAATCTGAGCTTCTTTCTTGGACCCATTACTGTCAGCTTCTGGATATAGATGATGAGGCTGCTCGCAATTGGTATGCCCACGAGGCATTTGTGGAGACTTGGAGTGTGAGAACGCTTCGTCGAAACATTGCTTCACAATATTATTACCGTCTATTGCAATCGCAGAATAAAATTGTAGTGGAGAATGAGATGAAAGAAATTACTGCTCCTATGCAAAAGGACAAATTGGAATTTATCAAGAATCCAGTAGTGGCAGAATTTTTGGGACTTGCACCTAATTCTGATTTTTCAGAGTCGCAGTTGGAAGGAAGTATCATTACTCATCTTCAGAAGTTCATCATGGAAATGGGTAAAGGTTATGCCTTTGTTGCTCGCCAACAGCATATTCATACTGATATGGGAGATTTCTATATAGACCTTGTGTTTTATAACTATATCTTGAAATGCTTTTTGTTGATTGACCTGAAGACTACCCAGATATCTCATCAAGATGTTGGGCAGATGGATATGTATGTCAGAATGTATGATGAATTGAAAAGAACGGATGGTGATAATCCGACGATAGGCTTGATTTTGTGTTCGAAGACAAGTGAGGATATGGCAAAGTATTCTATCTTGAAGGAGAATAAGCAATTGTTTCAAGCTAAGTATTTGACTTATCTGCCAACCGAAGAGCAGCTTCGACACGAAATAGAGCGGCAAAAAGAGATTTTTATGCAACAACAAGTCAATAAAGAGCAGGACTGATAATGTTGTAAATATAAAGATTCTCCTTTGATGCTTCTAGTAAAATTTACTCGATAAAAGATATTTTGAGGTATTAAGTTGCATCTTTCATTTATTTTTTGTACCTTTGCCCTCGAAAAGGGAAAGGTTGCCCCAGGCGGCTGCTCCCTTGTAACATAAGTTGAACAAATAAAACAGAAAAATAAGAAACAGAAAGAACAATTTTATAGACATATAATGTATTAATATACAAAGCGTTTACGATTATTCGGAGACTCTCGAAATTTGGCGATTAACAGAAGCATCTCTTAGAATAAGTTCAGTGAACGCCTGCGCTATAGCGTAGGCGGAACTTATCTGAGATGCGGGCCACGCCAAATGCCTGAGAGTCGGATGAGGGAAGCCTACGTTTCTTTTTATCTGTACTCTTGGGCATTTTTGTGTGCTGCCCGTTTTCCTGAATATAAGTTCTACGCTCATTATGCTATAGTGACAAAGTAATGAATAGAGTATATGGTGTGGGACATTTTTAAGTACTCATGCCATTAAAATCTATTACTCTACAAAGTGATTAATTTCACTTGTTGTAGGTTCAAGTTATACTCTATACCGTGGTTATGCTCACTTTTACTAGTTCATATTAGTGTTAGCTATGCTCATATCTATGTCAAGTGATGTAGTTTTAAGCATAGTTATGCTATTTGCTATCGGGGGTTAGCTGGTAAATACCTTTTTTATTTCATTCCTTGTCTCTATTGTAGTTATTATTCAAATTATGATAAGGAATAAATGCGTATTTTATCTTTATTTGCTAATATTGGCGTAGCAGAAGCGAGATTGCATGAAGTTGATGGCGTAGACGTTGTAGTAGCTAATGAATTACTGCAGCGACGGGCAACTTTGTATCAGAGAATTTATCCTAATTCTTCAATGATATGTGGAAACATTTTGGATACAAAGGTTTACGACAGTATTATTAAAACCAGTAGAGAACGTCATGTCGATGTTATTATGGCTACTCCTCCTTGCCAAGGCATTAGTACTGCTGGACAGCAGATTGAAGGCGATGAGCGCAATAGCTTGACTATTCCTGCATTGCATTCTATTCAGGATTTGGAGCCAAAGTATGCTGTACTTGAAAATGTACCAGGTTATTTGAAAACGACCATAGATTATAATGGGCAATTGTGTCTGATTCCCGATATTATAAGCGATACTTTGGGAGATAAATATGAAATATCTTTTAATGTAATCGATACTGCTGATTATGGCGTACCTCAAGTTCGTGAAAGAGCAATAGTATTGCTTTCAAGAAAAGATCAACCTGTATGGGAACTTCCTTCAAAGAGTAATCGGATTGTAACTATGAGAGATGCCATAGGAAATTTACCGATGATAGATCCTTTTATAAAGGATTTGGATCCTACTGAGTTTCAGCGAATGTTTCCAAAATATGAAGAACGAAGGAGGGATGCATTAGCGATTTCTCCATGGAACATTCCACCAGTCCATGTTTATAGGCAAGTTGTTGCCATGTTGCATACACCTACTGGTTGTACAGCTTTTGATAATGAGGTATATAAACCTATAAAAGAGAATGGAGAATACGTAAAAGGATATCACAATACATATAAAAGACAAAATTGGGATACACCTGCATACACGGTTACAATGGATAATAGAAAAATATCCTCGCAAAATAATGTACACCCAGGTCGTTTTTTGTATCATGATGAGTTGGAAGGTGATATTTATTCTGATCCAAGAGCATTGACTTTATATGAATTGATGCGTATAATGAGTCTTCCTGATGATTGGCCAATACCAAAAGGAACGCAGGAGGCTTTTTTACGAAGAATCATAGGTGAGGGCATTCCTCCTTTGTTTGTTAAACGTTTATTTGAAATGATACGCTAATGGCATATTCTAGAAGACTAAAAGGATTATCTTTGTTTGCTAATGTAGGCATCGCAGAAGCTTATTTGAAGCAAATTGGTGTAGATATATTGATAGCAAATGAATTGATTGAGAAAAGAGCTCGATTCTATGCTGATGTATATAAAGATACCCAAATGATAGTTGGGGATATAACTGATGATGACTTGAGAAGCCAAATCGTTAATGCGGCTATAAATGTTGATGTAGATTTTATAATAGCGACCCCTCCTTGTCAAGGTATGAGTATGGCTGGTAATCGAGAGGAGTTTGATGTGCGTAATCAACTTATATATTATGCAGTTGATGTTATTAAGCGAGTAAAGCCGCAATTTGCATTTATAGAGAATGTACCAACTATCCTTAAAACTAAAATAAAGGTAGGAGGGGAGATTATGCTTATTCCTGATTATCTGCATTCTTCTTTAGCTGAATATCATTTTAATGACGAAACTTTGGTGAAGGCGATGGATCATGGAGTTCCACAGATGAGAGAACGCAATATCTTTTTGCTGGTACGTAATGATATTGATTTGGAATGGACTTTTCCTAGTCCTCTTCCACACATTACATTGCAAGAAGCTATTGGATATTTGCCTAGTTTGGATCCTTTGTTGAGAGAAGGGCTTGATTTTACTTTGGAAAAGTTTCCTGATTTTCTGAAAAAGAAGGATCAAGGACTTGCCGTGTCAAAATGGCATTATCCTCCAAAGCATTCATGGAAACAAGTGGAATGGATGATGCATACACCAACAGGTAAGTCTGCTATTTATAATCCAGTTTATTATCCTCAAAAGGAAAATGGAGTTCACGTTGTGGCTCACCACAATCATTATAGAAGAATGTATTGGGATAAACCTGCAAGAACGATAACACAGAATAATGGCGTAATATCTTCTTTGGCTTGTGTTCATCCAGGCAGAGCGTATGAGGTAAACGGTGAGATGTTGTATTCGGATCCGCGAGTGTTAACAATATATGAATTGTTGATAGTCTCGTCTTTACCTATTGATTGGCCAATTCCTGATTGGGCAGAAGAAACTTTCATAAGAAAAGTGATAGGTGAGGGTATTCCTTCAAGATTGGTAAAGGAAATTGTTGAATCTTTAATGGCTAAACTATAATGGATAGAGATATGAATTTAAAAACTCCAAAGCATAGTGTTGATGGAGAGACCTTAAAGGCTGTTTTGGGCATTTATTATGCTGCTAATGACTGGGTGGAAAATTCAGTCTACATTGACAAGGCTCGTAAAGTTTTATCAGGTTTAGGCTTAGATAGCGGAGATAAGGAACCTCAAAGCTATACGAAGAAAATGCAGATCTTAACTTATTATGGTTTTATAGAATGGGAAAATGCTAGTAATTTGAGCAGACGTAGAATTACTTCTATTGGTAAAACATTCTATGAGGCTTGGATAGGTGATAATTGGAATGAGGTTCATAAAATCGTTTTCTATTCTTTATCTCACACAATTTTTGGTCGTAATAATAATGGTATACCAGATAGCGATTCTGATATAGAGATTCCATGCTTAGCCCTGCGTGCTTGTTATGAATTGGATAAGTTGACTTCATTGGTGTATGTGTATTTTATTCAGATGATTCAGAATCATGGCTTTTCTTATACTCAGATAATAAGAAAGTTTAAAGACGAGAAGTTTGAAGTGAATGCAGAGGATATAGAACCATCATGTGCAAAGTATAAGGATTGGAAGCCCATTAGCTTTTTGAAAGATTTAGGGATATTTGAAGAAAATGGAAGAGAACTTTATCTTCCCAAGAATATTTTGGAATCTTATGGAACTCTGATTCAAAATTTGCCTATCTATAATGTTGATAAATATGCCAATGTTGTTCCTGAATATATGAATAACACTTTAGCTAGTGTTGTTGCTTCAAAATATCGCCCCTACATCACCGCCATCAAGTCGAAGCCATTCCTTTTGCTAGCAGGTATATCTGGTACAGGTAAGAGCCGAATCGTTCGTGAGTTGGCTCGTGCTTGTTGGGAAGTTGGCACATCTGATTACAAGGAGCATAAACCGAAGAACTATGAGATGGTGCAAGTGAAACCTAATTGGCATGACTCTTCTGAGTTGATAGGGTATGTTAGTAGATTGGGAGAAGAACCAGCTTTCATAGCAGGAGATTTCTTGAAGTTTATTGTCAAGGCTTGGGAAAATCCTCATGTTCCATATTTCTTGTGTTTGGATGAAATGAACTTGGCTCCTGTTGAGCAATACTTTGCAGAATATCTTAGTGTTGTGGAGTCTCGTAAAAAAGATGAAGAGACAGGTGATGTTGTAACTGACCCAATTTTGAAACCAGAGTATGAGGCTGAACTTGACGAAAAGACTGATGAACGAGTTCCAAAAGCGTGGTACAAGAATTTGATAAATGAACTTTTAGTAGAGTGTCCAGATGAAAAGCAGTTTGGATTGTTTCGTCAATTTATAGAGAAAGGTATTTCCATCCCTCAAAACCTCATTGTCGTCGGTACAGTCAACATGGATGAAACCACCTTCTCTTTTTCACGAAAAGTGCTTGATAGAGCTATGACCATCGAGATGAATGAGGTGGACTTGGCAGGTGGGTTGACCCAGAAGCATGAAACAATAGGCAAACTCAACTTTGATGACTTAGTAGGAACGAATGTAGAAGGCATGGATGTCTATTCTGATAATCAGAAAGTTTGTGATAAGGCTATCACATATCTACAGAAGATTAATGAAGTTCTGGAGGGCACTCCGTTTAAGGTGGCTTATCGTACACGCAACGAGTTCTTGCTCTATGTGGTAAACAATCTCCCTTATCGCAAAGATGAGGATGGTGATGAACTGGATGAGGAAGAGGTCGTGGCTCGTGCCTTGGATGAGATTACTTCGATGAAAGTTCTCTCTCGCATTGAGGGCGATGACCAAAAGGTAAAGGAAGAACTTCTTGCTCGATTGGAACAGGTTGTGACTGATATGTTGCCTGAGACACTACATGAGAAATCTGTTTCTTTGGCTAAGTTGAAAGAAATGAAGGAACGTTGTAAAACGGGCTTTACCAGTTTCTGGAGCTAATCAAAATATTTGGATAGGGAAGAGATAATAGGGTATATATAAAAATAGGTTGCGTATGGAACTGCTGAGGCTGGAGCATCTAGACTTTATGATGACCATCGAATGCACCAAGTTTGATGCAATATGGAGAAAGGCTAAGGGTAATGTGGGAGAGGAGCATCTTACTTCCACTTACTCTTGGTCGGAGGGTGTCGTGTCGGTAGAGCGGCTTTTGGAGGATGGTAAATCTTCAGAAAGTATCTTGAAAGATGTGCCTGCGCCTGCTATCTTCTTTGATAACACAGACTATCCTATATGGATTGATTTCAAGGAGAATAGCCATGTCAAGGGTGCGAAGTTCTGTTCCGTAAGCCAAAGTGATAATGAGCGATTTGCCTTTAGAAGAGGACTGCTCGCTGGCTTTCTCAACTATGGCAATGAGATTGGGCGTTCGGAAATCAACTTCGAATATGATACAGATAAGGGAAAGCGAAGATTTTCTTTCTCTTTTGAGGTGTTGAGTACCAAACTGGATTATCATAGTCATTGGAAGAAGATAGTGGAAGACATCGAACAAGAGTATCATATGTTGTCGCTTGATTTCTTGAAGCGAACCTTCCATAGCTTTTCTCCTGATGCAAATGGAGAGACGCCTGAGATTATCTGGTGGAGCATCTTTGCGGCTGAACAAAAGAAGTTCTTGAACGCTTGTAAGAATATCATTGAGCGTCCTCGCCATCGATTGCATGGTAGGGAGGCTTTTCTTCGTGCTGATAAGTTGCGCAGAATACCTATGTCTTTAGAAAATGAGATAGCCGAGCATCGCAGGGAGCCTGCTCGTCTTTATCGGGTGGAGGAGCAAGTGCAATCGAATGATACACAAGAGAATCGTTTCTTGAAATATGCATTGGGTCAAATCACGGATAGGTATGCCGTGTTGAAGGAGCGTATCTTGAAGGTGGAGGGTGTATCTGATACTACAAGGAAGGAACTGGATGATACCTTTCTTGCCCTCTATAGGTTGCGGAGAAATCCTTTCTTCCGTACCATTGGCCGTTTCAAGGGATTGAATCAGGAGAGTCTTGTTTTGCAGAAAGCTTCTGGCTATAGTCTGGTTTATCGCACATGGAATTTGCTTCGTAAGGCTTATTCGTTCAATGAGGGTATGTATCGCTTGCAGTCGAAAGATATCGCCACGCTCTATGAAATATGGTGCTTTATAGAGGTGAGCCATATCGTAAAGCAACAATTGCATTTGGATGATAATGATGTGGAGCATCGCAATCGCATGGAGATGAATGGCTTGTTTACTTGGGAACTTGGTAAGGGTGAAAATTCTCGCATCCTCTTCCGAAAGGATGGGGTGGAATTGGCGGAACTTGTTTATAATCCGAAGAATACGGAATGGGTGAACGATAACATCGGTATGACTCACTTCGTCGTACCAACCGTACCTCAGAAACCGGACATCGTATTACAACTTACCAAAAACGATCTTCAGAAAGATATGAAGATGACTTATCTTTTCGATGCAAAGTATCGGATAGCCAGCAAGTTGGGCAATGGGGTAGATGTACCTCCAGACGATGCCATCAACCAAATGCACCGTTATCGTGATGCTATTTATTATCGTGATTATGTTGAGGCTCCTCTCAAGAAGGAAGTGATAGGTGGTTATATCCTGTTCCCTGGTGATGGCAAACCGATTGATGTGGAGATGGCTAAGTTCTACCAAACTATCAAGGAAGTGAATATCGGTGCCTTTCCGCTTCGGCCGAATGATGAGAGAAACAGGTTGCTGTTGGAAAACTTCATACAGGAATTGATAGAAACGAAGGCTAAGGATACTGTGCAACATGTGATTCCGCAGAAGGGTACTGTAATGGAAGTGGATAATCGGGTGTTGGTTGGTGTGGTTCGTCCGAGTCATCGTCGTGGGTACGAAAAGAGTTTTTTGAATCAATCTGCCACCTTATATTATACGGGTGCCAAGTTCCCGTCAACCATAGCATTGCAGGATCTTCATTATTTCGTGCCGTATATCAAGGGTAAGGGGATTCGTGATGTGTATGAGATTGTAAGAATGAGAACCATTACGGGTAAAGAGGCAAAGCAGGATGAAGGGGCTGATGCAAAAGATGATTTGCGTTTGGCCTTTGAACTTCGTTTTTCTCGCCAGTTGTATAAGGAATATCGTATGATTGATGTCTTGCAAATGAAAGACCTGACGTTTCTGGATACGACATTTAGCGATATTGATGGTTATGTTTCATCGCGTATATAGAAAAAGTTTTTCTATTTTATTGCCACATCTGCCACGCAGATTGTAAGTAATTGATACACAGAAAGAAATGGGTGGCAATAAGACGTATTTTTATTGTCACCTATTGCCACCTATTGCCACGCCTTATTTTCGATTATTCTTCGGTAAGTGACATAGAATCAAGTAGTTGCCTAATTTGTGGTAAGCGGCTCCGCATTTATACCTTGCCCTTTATCGTAAAAGTTCTTACCTTTGCACCATAATTTTAAAAGCAACGA
>ERZ869983.7-NODE-7-length-60135-cov-10.031187_pt1 | contig 60135 bp, 50 predicted proteins | sample MGYA00521106_ERZ869983 | MGnify/ENA primary metagenome ERZ869983 (study PRJEB32232, sample SAMN07284972) | human gut metagenome | biome: human-associated habitat; material: feces | host: Homo sapiens | place: Tanzania | collected 2014-04-05 ...
TAAATCCCTACCATAGGGATTAGGGATGTAACCGCCCTCCGGTGCTCGGAACCGCTTCGCTCTAAGGTTGGCGGACCAAAGCGGTCTTCGCCATGTTATGCGGGATGGGACCGCCTTACTATAGCTTGCTGAGGTAGGGAACAGCTGTTTGTTGTTTACAGTTAATAGTTTATTGTTTATAGTTGATTTTGTAGCAATTTGATGATAAGTTGCAGATTTCTTTTGATTTTCTTGGTGGTTTCGAGAAAAAAGCGTAACTTTGGCGGCAGAATTAAATGTTTAAAAGGAGAAGATTATGGCAATAGATATTAAAGTGATACCGACTCTACGAGGTGAAGAAGCAGCTCGCTTTGTGAAGAGAGCAGAAGAAGTTATGAATAATAATAATCGTGTGGACTTCTCTGCAAAAGTAGCCGAAGCTCGTGCCATTCTGAAAAAAGCGGGTTTTTGATTATGGGGTTTTTGTTGGAAAAATGCAAACTTGTGAAATTGGATGATAAGATATTGTCATCTTGTCACCCTTTTACCTGTGGAGATGCTGACCTTGATGACTTCTTTCAGAATGACGCTATGCGTTACAAGAAAGAGTTGTTAGGAAAGACTTATTGTTTTATTTTGGATGAGGATCCTAAGACAATCGTTTGTATGTTTACACTATCAAATGATAGTATTCGAGTGGATGTCATTCGACGTAGCAAAGACTTTGCACACTCGTTTGATGTACTATGATTTGAAGAAATTGACTTCAATTGCCTAATATCTGGAAAACACAAAAGGATAAGAATCTAGATTTTTAATTATATACTTTAAGATTGGCAGGGCTTTTGATGAAGTTCTGCCCGTCTTTTTGACTTTTCTTTTTTTTGAATTTAAAAAAAGATACCATCTTACTTTTTAACATACTGATAGGTGTCACTGCTTGGAATATAGCAGGGACACTATATTCATTATATGCTTTTATATGAAGAATATTAAGCTTTTTGATTACCAAGAGGATATGAAGGAACGGATTGAGAAGGCGTTGCGCCTTCATCGGTCCGTGATGGCACAAATGCCAACGGGTACGGGAAAAACGGTTCTACTCGCTTCGGTCGTAGAATCGTTTTTGAGGGAACATTCTAATTGTCATGTTTGGATTGTTGCCCATAGAAGGGAGCTGGTTTCTCAGATTCGAGAAACTATTGAAAGAGTTTTTTCGAAAACCCACCCGTCCTCCCTTACCATAAAAGAGGATTTTTCGAACCACCCTGTCAATTCTTCGAAAATCACCCCGTCCCTCTTTACCCTTAAAGAGGGCTCCACCTCTCACTCCGACCCTCTCACCCTCAGGGGAGCGGGAGGAAACCGCCCTACTCGGTGCTCGGAACCGCTTCGCTCTAAGGTTGGCGGACCATCAAAGGTCTCGCCAGATTGTGCGGGATGGGACCGCCTTGCTGAGAGGGGTGGTGATGGGCTTGGTGCCACTTCTGCCTCTTCTGTTAATCCTAATTCTGACATGATGCCGATAAAGGCTGTGTCGATACAATGGTTGTCGAAGCACTATGACGAGATAGAGGAAGAACCGGGGATGATAGTGATTGACGAGGCACACCATGCGCTTGCCAAGACTTACAAGGGAATGTGGGAGAGATTCCCGAAAGCTAAGTTCCTGGGACTGACGGCTACTCCTTGCCGATTGAATGGTAAGGGTTTTACCGATCTGTTTGACGTATTGGTACAGTCCTGGAGTGTTCCTGAATTTATCAGCAAGGGAAGATTGGCAACATACGATTTTGTGAGCATCAAATCGGATGGTGTGACGCAAGGGCTCATTGATTCCTTGCAGAAGCGAGGAGCAGATGGTGATTATCAGAACAAGGAGATGGATCGGGTTTTGAACAAGAAACCGAGCATTGAAAGGCTTTATAAAAGTTTTGAGAAGTATGGCAAAGACAGGAAGGGCATCGTGTATGCCATCAATATTTCTCATGCTAATGCTATTGCCGAGTTCTACAGAGAACACGGCATAGCGGCTGTTGCCATTGATAGTAAAACGCCAAGTTCTTTACGAAAAGAACTTATTGAAAGATTTAAAGCTTCTTCTAATACTTCTCAATATTTTTCTAAAATCACCCCGTCCCTCTTTACCATTAAAGAGGGCTCCACCTCTCACCCCGACCCTCTCTCCTCAGGAGCGAGGGAGGAAACCGCTCCTCCTCGTCGCTCGGAACCGCTACGCTCTAAGGTTGGCGGACCATCAAAGGTCTCGCCAGATTGTGCGGGATGGGACCGCCTGGGTGCTACTTGCTTGCGACCTGCTGATGAGGTTGGCGATAGACTTGCTGCTACTTGTTCGCGGGCTGCTGATGGAGTTGCTGATGGACCTGTTGATGGGGCTGCTGATGGGCTTGGTGCTACTTGCTTGCGGGCTGCTGATGGGGCTGCTCCTATACAAGTATTGGTGAATGTGGATATCTTCTCGGAGGGTTTTGACTGTCCGGATATTGAGTTTGTGCAGTTGGCTCGTCCTACCTTGTCGCTTGCCAAGTATCTGCAGATGGTAGGAAGAGGATTGCGAGTAGCCAGGGGAAAGAAGAGCTGCGTGATGATAGATAACGTGGGATTATACCGGGTGTTCGGATTGCCATCACAGGTATGGAACTGGAATGCGATGTTTGAAGGAAAACTGAAAGTTGGCAAGAAGAAGGAGACTGCCAAGGAAAGAGCGTTTTTCCTGGGAAGTGAGGAGCAAGAGGGGCATCAGGATGATTCTGATTCGGAAATGGAGATGGTGGTGAGCCATGAGGAGTTGCTCCAGACGCTGCATTATCGAGAGTTTGTGGACAGTAGAGGGGAGTTTGCCATCATCAAGCTTCCTGATGGGAAGATGACGGTAGTGAACCGGCAGGGAGAACAAGTCTTGGAGCCAGGCGATTACCGTGACATGAAGCTGTTGGATGGCAACATCCTGTTCTACCGACATCGCAGAAAGGAGGTCTGCTATTATGACCTGTTGTCTGGAGCTATTATTGACGATGGTCCCAATGTTTACGATGTTCCAAAGGTGGTTACGCTAGAAGGTTGGGAGTTCATCAAATATGGAGATGTTTATATGTCTCGCACCTACGAACATTTCTCTTGGCCATATTGCCCTTCCAAATATGACCTGTTCAATTTTGGGGATTACCTGATATATCGTTATAATTATTTAGTAGATAGTGGTTGCCAGGAATGGTACTATTATGAAGGAGGCAATGGCTTGATGATGAAGGCTACTATAGATAGTAATCGAGTATGTTTCTTGCGTGGTGATTATGAACATGTGTATTGGAAGTGTGCCACTCTTCGTTGTGGTTGTATCGTGGTTATGGACAGCAAGCAGGACTACTACCTGGTGGATTCATATTTGAAGAAGACCTATATTGGATGCAATAACCCAAAGAATGAAAATGAAGATCTTCATATTGTAATGCCTCGCCTTGGCAAGAAATACTATGATGAGATGATGTTACAGGAGAAGAAAAAGGAAGCAAGCGAGATGATTCTTTTGCATGAAAAGTCTGTAGCAGGACATGTGGAATTATATCAGGCTGGAAAGAAATGGGGCATAAAAGTGGATGGCAGAGTTGTCGTGCCACCCCTTTATCGCAGCATAGCGCAACCTGTTGGTGCCTATTGTGCCTTTGAAGAGATTCCAAGATATTGGGGTATTATGACCTTAAAAGGCAAGGTGATAGTTGATGCCAAATATGAGAAGGTCGAGATTCGTGATGGAGGGATCGCCGTGGTAACTGATATCACGGGGAAAACACAGACCATCCATCTGAAAGTCTGAGAATATTAACAAAAAAGAGTGTGTCATGAATTTATGATACACTCTTTTTTTTATTCTGTTTAATTACATCTTCTTTATCCGTTTGCGATATTTCCGAAGAAATCGAATGAGGCATCCCAATCCTTCCAGACAGGCTCTCTGCCCAATTCCTTCAATCTCGCATTGATTACCTTGGCAGTACGCTCATCGCTCACGCTGAACTGCTCCAATGCCTGAGGATAGGTATGATAACCGCCAGGATTTACCTTTGATTCTGCCGACATGGTGGTGACACCCAGTGTTGCCATGTTGTCACGGATGTAGGCTGGCTCACGGGTAGAGTAGGAGATATCTACATCGTGGTCGAAGATTCGCATGGCGAAAGTTGCCTGTGCCAACTGCTTATCGGTCATGAAGCAGTTTGGCTGGAAACCTTCGTTCTGTGCAGGGCGCATACGAGGGAAGTTCACGCTGTACTTGGTCTTCCAGTAATGCTTCTGCAGATAGCGCAGGTGATGAGCCATCATCACAACATCCGTGCGCCACTCCTTCTCCAAGCCGATGAGCACACCCATACCGATGGAATGGACACCTGCCATACCCATGCGGTCGAAACCATCGCAGCGCCACTCAAACTTGCTCTTCATGCCACGTGGGTGGTAGAGCTTGTAGTGCTCGTGGTTGTAGGTCTCCTGGAAACAGATGACGCCGTTCATACCATGGTCGGCGAGAGTTTTGTAATCCTCTGTAGAGAGCGGCATCACCTCAATCTTCACGTTAGAGAAATACTTCTTGGCGATGTCGATTGCCTTGGCAAGATAAGGGGTACCAGCCTTGGCTGGGTTCTCGCCCGTAACGAGAAGGATGTTCTCGAATGGAGCCAACTGCTTGATGGCTTTATACTCGTTCTCAATCTGCTCTGGGGTGAGGATGGTGCGGGCCATCGGATTCTCACGATGGAAACCACAATACACGCAGGAGTTAGAGCATGAATTGGTGATGTAGAGAGGAATGAACATCGACATGGTCTTGCCGAAGCGCTCCTCGGTATATTTGCGGGAAAGACGTGCCATTACCTCCAGGTATGGCTCGGCTGCCGGTGAAATCAGCGCCATGAAGTCGTTCACATCGCAATGATCCTTGGCAAGGGCACGGCGCACATCGTTATCGGTCATTCGAGCAATGCGCTCCGTGGTCTCCTCCCAACTGATTTTCTTTAATTCGTCTGAAAACATTTTCTTACTTTTTAAACTTTCTCAAATCGTGTGTCAACTTGGCTGCACAGAAGTTTGGACCACACATGGTGCAGTACTCACCATCTGTATGACCTGCCTCCTCGAAATACTTCAAGGCGAGCTCTGGGTCGAGAGAGAGGTGGAACTGGTCTCTCCAGCGGAACTCGAAACGTGCCTTAGAGAGGGCATTGTCGCGGATGGTTGCACCTGGATGACCCTTTGCCAAATCGGCTGCATGAGCGGCAATCTTATAGGTTACCACACCTGTGCGCACATCTTCCTTGTTAGGCAAGGCGAGGTGCTCCTTAGGTGTTACATAGCAGAGCATTGCGGTGCCGAGCCATGCTATCTGAGCGCCACCGATGGCTGATGTGATGTGGTCGTAACCTGGAGCGATATCGGTAACCAATGGGCCGAGGGTGTAGAATGGTGCCTCGTGACAGTGGTCGAGCTGACGCTCCATATTCTCCTTGATCTTCTGCAATGGCACGTGGCCAGGACCCTCGATGAATGCCTGTACGTTCTTGTCCCAGGCACGGGTAACAAGTTCGCCCATGGTATCCAACTCGGCAAACTGGGCTGCATCGTTGGCATCGGCGATACAGCCTGGGCGCAGACCATCGCCCAAAGAGAGGGCTACGTCGTACTGTGCCACGATGTCGCAGATGTCGTCGAAGTGCTCATAGAGGAAGCTCTCCTGGTCGTGGTAGAGACACCACTTGCTCATGATACTACCGCCACGGCTCACGATACCGCAGAGACGGCTATCGGCGAGATGCACGTTGTGGCGACGGATGCCGGCATGGATGGTGAAGTAGTCAACACCCTGCTCGCACTGCTCGATGAGGGTATCACGGAATACCTCCCAGTTCAAATCCTCTACCTTGCCGTTTACCTTCTCCAAAGCCTGGTAGATAGGCACGGTTCCTACTGGTACAGGACAGTTGCGCACAATCCATTCACGGGTTTCGTGGATGTTGTCGCCGGTAGAGAGGTCCATCAATGTATCGCCTCCCCACTTGCAAGACCATACAGCCTTATCCACCTCTTCCTCGATGCTGGAAGTAGTGGCAGAGTTACCGATGTTGGTATTGATCTTCACGAGGAAGTTGCGGCCGATGATCATCGGTTCGCTCTCCGGGTGGTTGATGTTGGCAGGAAGAACGGCACGTCCGCGGGCAATCTCATCACGCACATACTCAGGGGTGATATGGGTATCGATGCCCAACTCCTGGCAGTTCATGTTCTCACGGATAGCCACGTACTCCATCTCTGGAGTGATGATGCCAGCCTTGGCATAAGCCATCTGTGTGATGTGCTTGCCAGCCTGTGCACGGCGAGGCAACTGGATGTGCTCGAAGCGGAGGTGGTCGAGGCTATGGTCAGCAAGACGTTGCTTGCCATACTCGCTGGTAACCTCCTTGAGCTGTTCGGTATCGTTGCGGTCGAGAATCCACTGCTCGCGCATTCTTGGCAAGCCCTTCTTCAAATCTACCTGATAGTTAGGGTCGCTGTAAGGACCGCTGGTATCGTAGATGTAAACCGGAGCGTTAGGCTCAGTATGAGGAATGCCGCGCTCATCCTTCACAACAGTAGGAGTGAGGTTTACCTTGGTCATTCCAACCTTGATCTGTGGGAAAAGTTTTCCCTGCATATACGCCTTTTCTCTCTGGGCGTAAGCTTTCTTATCGTTTGGCATAATTTTTAAAGGTAAAAAGGTAAAAAGGTAAAAGGGTAAAAAGAGCGTTCTTGCTTCTTTGCCTTCATCCTTGATGCCTTTTATTATTATTTATTTTATATTAGTCGTTGAGGAATGCGGTGAGTGGAGAACTTGCCTCGGCACAATCGCTGATGGCTCCAAGACCTGCCTCGTAGGCACGGCGACCGCATACTACTGCCTCCTTGAATGCCTTAGCCATTTCTACAGGGTCACCGGCAACGGCGATAGCGGTGTTAACCAAGCAAGCGCTGGCACCCATCTCCATAGCCTCGGCAGCGTGGCTAGGTGCACCGATACCTGCATCTACTACAACTGGAACAGTAGCCTGCTCGATGATGATCTGCAGGAAGTCCTTCATTCTCAATCCCTTGTTGGTACCGATAGGTGCAGCGAGTGGCATCACGGTAGCAGCACCAGCCTCTTCGAGGTGCTTGCAGAGGGTAGGGTCTGCCTGGCAATATGGCAATACCACGAAACCGAGCTTTACCAGTTTCTCTGTAGCCTTCAGGGTCTCGATAGAGTCTGGAAGAAGATAGCGAGGGTCTGGGTGGATTTCTAGCTTGAGCCAGTTGGTTCCGAAAGCCTCGCGAGCCATCTGTGCTGCGAAGACAGCCTCCTCGGCGTTGCGCACTCCACTGGTGTTAGGAAGGAGCTGGATATTTGGGTTCTGCACAATATGAGAGAGCAGATCGTCCTGCTTGTCTTCGAGTTCGATACGTTTCATAGCAACAGTAACCATTTCTGTTTCTGATGCTTTGATGGCTTCAGCCATGAGGGCATTGTTGTTAAACTTTCCTGTACCCAAGAAGAGGCGGGAGTTAAACTCTCTGTCTGCGATTACTAATTTTTCCATTGTTTTATTATAGAGTTGTTATTTTTGTTTTCATTTCTGTAGGAAAAGTACTTTTGGATGATTCTTTTCCGCAGTATTCTGGGACCGTTATCCTCCGCAGAACGCTTTTACGATAACGATGTCTGCTCCTTCGGCGATGATTGTGTTTTCCCATTCATCACGAGGCACCATTTCGTTACTGATAGCTACTGCGCAACCTGCAGCAGGAAGGTCGAGCTCCTGGGCAAGTTCCTTTACGGTCTTTGCCTGTGTCTCGGTTTCTTTGTTGTTGATAGTTACTTTCATATTCTGTTCGTTTTATATGATGAATAATCCGTTTGTTTACGCTGTTTCTATCGCCCTAGAGCGATGATATAATAATATGTAACCAACACGGTGAACTTCCAGATGAAAGCCTTAAGAGAAAGAATAAAGCGCTATCAAATATCCCTGCGACAGCATTACCTGCATCAGGTTCAATGGGTATCATCTCAGCCGAATCTTTCAGCACCCCGTGATAATCGCTTGCAAAAGTAATGATAATATCGGAAAAACAATAGAAATTCAAAAATATTTATGCTATATTAACGCTGAAGCATCTGTAGCTTTACTGGTGTTTCTTTCTGCATTCCGGGCATTCGCCTTTGATGACAAAGGAAATAGAGTGGGGGTAAAAGCCTTCGGGCAGCTCGAAACTTGGAATATGGATATCCTCCATACAGAAGGAACGCTGGCAAGATTCGCAGTAGAAATGGATGTGCCCGTCGTGATGATCGCAGGCCCCTTTTTCTTCGCAGAGTTCGTAGCAGAGTACGCCTCGCCCATCTTCGAAAGCATGCACCACATCATGTTCCAGGAAGAGGGTAAGGGTACGGAAGATGCTCGACTTATCCATCGAAACCATCTTTCGTTCCAGATTACTCAGACTCTGCGGGTTCTGTTCGCCCATCAGGGTTTTCATTACGAGTATGCGGTTGGCGGTTGGTCGGATACCTTTCGATTCCAGCCTGCTGATAATATCTTGTGAGTTCATCGTTTCTTCTTTTTTTTTATTTGTACTAACCGGTTGCAAAGATACAAAAAAAGCGTGTAAGTATGGTAACTTACACGCTTTTTCTTTATTTAAACGTAATTACTTTTTGCTTTCAATCTAGTTTATGCCGCAGCATGAAGGGATTGGAACCCTTATGCGCAAGCACAACCACGGCTTCTGTTCAAAGCCTCACCATACATTTCCATTGCGGTCATGTAATCTGCAAGAATAGCCTTCAAGGCCTTCTTGATGTTTGCATAAATTGTTTTCATAATCGTTATCCTTTTTTTAAAATTAATACTCGGCATTTCTGCCATTTCCTTTTTTCCTTTGTTCATGAATAATGGTCAATTTTACTTGCCCATCTCCATGTTGTTGTTTACATTTACAGCCTTGGCAATCATTGCTGCCACAACTGCTAGAATCATTACTGTCATCATCATAATTTGTTTCCTTTCTTTCTTTGTGGAGCCTCCATGTGAGGTCTCCTGTTTTACATTATCCTTATTACAATCTCACTGTTTTCTGGTGCAAAGGTAATGCCTTTTTCTTGAATATCTGTCACAAAGACATGACAAAATGATGAAAAAATGGCTTTTTTTGATACACGTCAACTAAACAGCAATGGCGGCTTGATATACGTCAAGCCGCCATGCTGTCATATTGAGAAATGTGTCATATTTCTTATGTTTCTTCGGATTTCTGATGCTAGATCAGTTCCAGAATCTTGTCGAGAATCTTTTCTACGGTTGAAGAATCGGTTGCTTCATCGAGCTTCTGGTTGATTTTCTCTTCCAGTTTCTTGCTCACCTTGTCGGCAGCCTTATCCATGGCCTGGTTTGCCTTGTCTTCCAGTTTCTTCTGAACAGAAGCGCCCAGTCCGTCTTCTTCAGAACCATCGTTGTTATCGCTTACAGAAGGAGTCTCATCGGTTGATGAACTGGTGGTTTCTTCTATCTGCAGATTGTCGGCACCTTCCAGTGCCTTCACCATGTCGTCTGCATTCATCGTGTAAACGCTGCCAAGAATACCGAAACTTACGGTGTGCTGTTTGCCATTAAACTCCACGGTTCCCTTAGAACATACGATATAGTTGTGGTATTCGAAGAGCTGGTTCATCACTTCATCGATAGCGCTTCCTGCCATCATTTTGGCGATGGAACGGATGCTTTGGGTGAAGAAATTGTTGTCGCTGGTTTCTGTAGCCTTGTCGATAGCCTTGGCTGCCTCGGTCTTTACCTTTTCTTTATGGGCATCAGGTCCTGGATTGGTTATGGTGAAAACCAGGAAGAGAAGTACGATAAGACCTAAGATGATTTTCCAAAGAGTCTTGCTCGATTTTTTCTTTTCCGGTTCCTGTCTGTAGCCCTGGTTCATGGCAGCGCCATGCTGAAAGCCTTGCTGGTAAGCTTCCTGCTGTGCCTGCTGGAAATTCTGCTGGTTTGCAGCCTGGAAGTTTGCTGCTTCTGGTCCGTTGTTACCGGCTGCATCTGCTGATGTTTCTTCTGCATCTTCTTTGTTGGCAGCATTAGCCTTGATTGCTTCTACAGTTTCTAGAACTGTTTTCAGTTCTGCTATTTTCCAAGCAGGAGTCCAGTCTTTCATGCCTTGTGCCCAAACAAGGGTTTCGGGTGTGATAGCCTTCTGGACGAGTTGCTCCTGGCTGAATGGCCCCGCTTGCTGTCCGTTATTCTCAATGATAAAATATTCCATCATGTTATTCTTTTATATAATCTTTTTCTTAAAAGCCAATAAGGAGTTTCTTTCACTCTTCATTGCTTATTAGTGTGTAGCCTTCCACCAACCGGTTTTCTCTCTGCCCTTGATAGCTACGCTGTGCTGGCTAGGGTCGGAGATAGAAAGACCGCAATAGTTCTTTACTTCTATATATGTTTTTTTATTATATAAAGCAGAATAGGCATAGTCTGTGTGCCCGGCTGCTTTTACAGTGAGCTTTAGCTGATTCTTAAACTGGTCAAGCAGATAACCGCTAGGATAAAGACTATCAACGTATGCCTCCATATCATAGAATAAATTCGGAGAAAATGCATCTAAGCACTGTATGGTTTCCGGATCTATACTTTCTGAAAGCGTATATTTGCTGTTGATTTCTTTCATCACACTGGCTAGCTTTTCCATCTGTCTGCAGTCGATGGCTGCCATGTTGCAATATGGATCGCTGCTATTCTTGTAGAAATTGACTACTCCGTTTACGAATCCTGAATAGTTGGGTGCTGAATTGTTAAGATAGCTCCATACGGTTTTGTAAGGAACGCCGGCTCCCATTACTTCGCTACTTGAACTGATCATGAAATTAGTAACGTCTTTCAGTTCGTATGCAGTCTCTACATTGCCCATATAGCATGCATCGAAGAGAATGTATTGCATCTTGGTACCGCTGAGTTTGATTCCTTCGGCAAGGGTAGGAATGTCGAGAGCGTTTTCTTCTAAACTTACACTTCCGAAGAAACGGGTGATAGGTTTGTTGGGATCGGCACCAAACTGTATTCCGCTGAAATTGCCGGTAGCGGTAGGGTAGCTGGTGCTTCCTTTCTGGGTAAAACCGGCATTCGGTCTTGCCATATAAGGATACTTAACCCAGTCGCTGCTATAGGTCCATCCGCAGCCATGAGCTCCAATGATGAGCGAATAGTTCAGGGCTTCAGCACGGCGTTTCACCTCATTCAGAATTTCTGCAAATCCTTCAGCTGTAGTATATGTTGCTTCATCGTATGTCTTCAACGTGTCGCGGATGACGGCTTTCTTATTGCCGTCATACTGAAGATCAATGAGATAGCTCTTCTTGTAATTCTGGCTCATGAAAACCATTACACGCGAATTGTTCAAACCCTTCTTGGCAACAATACCTTCGCAGATACTGTCAACGTTGTTTTTCAAAAAACTTGTGAGACCGGAAGTGTTGGTTCCACCCGTCCAAGGATAGAAGACGAAGATAGTCTGCTTATTGACGCTCTCTACATCAATAGCTTCATCGCCACAACTGGTGAAAGTTGTAGCAAGAGATAGCGTACATATAAATAAGGTGAAAAGCTTCTTGATCATGTTTCTCTTGAAAATATGAAATGTTAAGTGTGAAATGCTAAGTTCTTACACTTAACATTCCGCACTTAACATGATAAATATTAAACTATTATTTCTTCTTGAGTTCCTCGATGGTTGCCTTGAGGGCAGCAATCTTCTCTACAGAGTCGCTTTCCTTCTTGCGCTCGAGGGCAACAACCTTCTCTGGAGCGTGAGCCACGAAGTTCTCATTGCTGAGCTTCTTGCGTACACCCATCAGGAAGCCCTCCAAGTGCTTGAGTTGAGCCTCTGCCTTCTCAATCTCGGCAGCTACGTCGATGAGGTCGCCCAATGGTACGGCAAACTCGTCGGTACCTACCATGAAGCTGGATGCATCGGCACTCTTCTCGGCAATAACCTCAATCTTATCAAGGTTCGCCATCTTCAGAGTTACGTCGTTGTAAGCCTCGAAATCGTTCTTGCCTACTACCTGCAGAGACAACTGCTCCTTCTGGGCAATGTTCTTCTGGTTGCGAACGGTACGAACGCCGGCGATAATCTGCTTCACAGCCTCGATATCTGCTGCCAACTTCTGCTCCTCGGCTGTAGGTGCAGGAATCTCCAACTTCTCGCGCATGATACTCTCGCCATCCTTGCGGTCGTAGATGTGCTGCCACAGCTCCTCTGTGATGAATGGCATGAATGGATGCAACATCTTCAAGAGGGCATCGAAGAAACGGAGGGTAGCGTCGTAGCTCTTCTGGTCGATAGGCTGACCGTAAGCTGGCTTCACCATCTCCAGGTACCAAGATGAGAACTCATCCCAGAACAGCTTATATACAGTCATCAATGCCTCAGAGATACGGTAGTCCTTAAACTGCTTCTGCATCTCCTCGTTCACCTCCTTGAGCTTGGCATCAAACCACTTTACGGCGATTTCAGCACTCTTAGGCTGCTCGATATCTGCAGTCTCCCAACCCTTGACGAGGCGGAAGGCATTCCAAATCTTATTGTTGAAGTTACGTCCCTGCTCGCAAAGACTCTCGTCGAAGAGGATGTCGTTGCCCGCTGGAGCGCTGAGCATCATACCCATACGAACGCCGTCGGCACCAAACTTGTCAATCAAATCCAATGGGTCTGGTGAGTTACCGAGACTCTTGCTCATCTTGCGGCCGAGCTTATCGCGAACGATACCTGTGAAATATACGTGCTTGAATGGCATCTTGCCACGATACTCGTAGCCAGCCATGATCATACGTGCTACCCAGAAGAAGATGATATCCGGACCAGTTACGAGGTCGGAAGTAGGGTAGTAGTAGTTAATCTCCTCGTTGTCTGGATGCTCGATGCCATCAAACAGAGAGATAGGCCACAACCATGAAGAGAACCAGGTGTCGAGGCAGTCGCTCTCCTGCTCAAGATCCTCAGCCTTGATGTTGGCATTCTTCTCCTGAGCGAGTTTCAGAGCCTCCTCTGCAGTCTCAGCTACCACGAAATCCTTCTTGCCGGCGTTGTCGAAGTAGTAGGCTGGGATGCGGTGACCCCACCAGAGCTGACGGCTGATACACCAGTCCTTGATGTTCTCCAGCCAGTGGCGATAGGTGTTCTTATACTTCTTAGGGTAGAACTCGATATCATCGTCCATTACTGGAGGGAGGGCGATGTCTGCAAAGTGCTGCATCTTGAGGAACCACTGTGTAGAGAGCTTTGGCTCGATAGGCACATTGGTACGCTCAGAGAAGCCCACCTTATTATTATAGTCCTCAATCTTCTCCATCAAACCGGCGTTCTGAAGGTCGATGGAAATCTGCTTGCGCACGTCCATGCGGTCCATACCTACATAGAGACCTGCTGCCTCGCTGATGGTACCGTTGTCGTTGAAGATATCGATGGTTTCCAAACCGTGCTTCAAACCGAGGGCGTGGTCGTTGATATCGTGAGCTGGAGTTACCTTCAAACAACCTGTACCGAACTCGATATCTACGTATGTATCCTCAATGACAGGAATCTCGCGGTTTACGAGAGGCACGATGACGTGCTTGCCCTTCAACCAGGTATTCTTCTTATCCTCAGGGTTGATACACATGGCAGAGTCGCCCATGATGGTCTCAGGACGGGTTGTTGCTACTACAGCATAGTAACCCTTCTCATCCTTGTGCATCACGTTCTCCTCATCCACCTGCTGGCAGTCCTGCTCTACTACATAATACTTCAGATGATAGAGTTTAGAGTGCTCATCCTTGTAGATTACCTCCTCGTCAGAGAGCGCAGTCTGAGCCTTAGGGTCCCAGTTAACCATGCGCACGCCACGATAGATGAGTCCCTTCTGGTAAAGGTCGCAGAATACGTGGATGACGGCACGAGAGCGGGTCTCGTCCATGGTGAATGCTGTGCGGTCCCAATCGCAGCTGGCACCGAGTTTGCGGAGCTGTTTGAGGATGATGCCACCATGCTCGTGAGTCCAGTCCCAAGCGTGCTTGAGGAACTCCTCGCGGGTAAGGTCGGTCTTCTTGATGCCCTGCTGAGCGAGGCGGTTTACCACCTTTGCCTCGGTAGCGATACTGGCATGGTCGGTACCTGGTACCCAACATGCGTTCTTGCCCTCCATGCGTGCACGGCGAACGAGAATGTCCTGGATAGTATTGTTGAGCATGTGTCCCATGTGGAGCACACCCGTTACGTTTGGTGGAGGGATAACCACTGTATAAGGTTCACGACCATCTGGCTTAGAGCTGAAAAGCTTGTTGTCGAGCCAGTACTGATACCATTTACTTTCCACTGCTTGTGGATCGTATTTACTTGCTAATTCCATTGTTTATATCTAATTTTTATTCTTTTTCTTTCTTTTTCTTTAAAAAACGGTGCAAAGATACGAATTTTTGGGCGAAAAATACTATCTTTGCATCAAAATTATTAATTTTTGCACAAAACGATGGTTAGTAATACAGGAAAAGGACATACGAAAGAAGAAAAACTGGCGGCGTTCAGCCGCTTGCTGGATGTGCAGGACCGTTTGCGCCTGCAGTGTCCATGGGATAAAAAGCAGACATTCGAGAGTCTTCGTCCGAATACGATTGAGGAGACTTTCGAGCTTTGTGACGCCTTGATGAAGCGCGATTACAAAGATATCAAGAAGGAGTTAGGCGATGTGTTGGAGCACGTGATGTTCTATAGCATCATCGGCAGAGAAGACGGCGAGTTCGATATTTGCGATGTTTGCAATCAGGAGGCAGATAAATTGATGTTCCGCCATCCTTTCATCAACTGGAAGGAGGAAGGAAATTGGACGGTTTCGAATCCTGATATGTATATCAACGATGAGGGACAGGTGGTATATAGAGAGTCTGAAGAAGCAGGAACCGGGATGGCTGAAACTGCCAATGCCGAAGAAACCTTGGCTCTTGGCGCCATCAAGCCGAAAACTGCTACTTCTGTTGAGAAAACCTGGGAACAGATCAAGCAGCAGGAGAAGGATGGAAATGAGCGGGTGTTGAGCGGTGTCCCTAATTCTCTTCCGTCTCTTATCAAGGCTTATCGCATTCAGGACAAGGCTAGAAATGTAGGCTTCGACTGGAAAGAAAAAGAAGATGTGTGGGACAAAGTGCAGGAGGAACTGGAAGAACTCAAGGTGGAACTGGCTAAAGGCGACAAAGAGAATTCTACCCAGGAATTGGGCGATTTCATCTTCTCAGTAATCAATGCAGCACGTCTCTATAAACTCAATCCGGATAATGCGCTGGAGAAAACCAACCAGAAGTTTATCCGCCGTTTCAACTACGTAGAAGATCATAGCTTAAAGCAAGGTAAAAACTTGAAAAATATGAGCTTAGAAGAAATGGATAAACTATGGGATGAAGCAAAACTTCAGGAGAAAAAGGATGATAAATAACGGTGAATCAGATAATCTTATCGACTCATCAATATAATAATAAAAACTAAAGTGTTATGAAGAAATTAGTTTATGTAACAATAGCTTTGGTGGCGCTTTTCGCTGCCAACAGTTGTAAGAACAAAAATAATGTTCCTGTTATCAGTGCAGCAGATTCGGTAGAGGTAGAGGATGCAATGAACGATTCTACCATCTATGGTGTATGCGGTGAGGGAACCTCTATGCATAACCTGGAGCTGATTTCTGATGATGGTGACACCCTTTCGGTGTTTATTGACGATGAGAATCCTGATGTTGTTCAGGGAGGATTGCTGGCTGGCGACCGTATTGCTCTTATCGGTTATAAGGCAGAGGATGGAGAGATGATGGCCCAGAAGATTGTCAATCTGACATCCCTCTTGGGTAAATGGACTTCTCTGGATAAGAATTTTGATATCTTGGAAGGTGGAGAGGTGAAGAACAATGTGAAGGCTGAAACTAATCCTTGGACTAGCTGGAAGATACTCAATGGTAAACTTTTGCTGAATAAGGATACTTTCGCTATTGACAAATTGGGTTCTGACAGTCTTATGTTGGAGAATACTCAGGGTATCTTTGTTTTCAAGCGCCAAGAGTAAGGTCATCATGTTGAACCTGTAATTTATGATTTAGTTTTGGAACCATTTAAAGTACATATATTGGGGTGTGGCAGTGCTTTGCCCACCCTTCAGCATAGTGCCTCGGCCCAGATTATTGAGATGCGTGGCAAATGCTTTATGATGGATTGTGGAGAGGGTGCCCAGATGCAGTTCCGTCGCACTCATGTTCACTTTGCTAAGATAAATGCTATCTTTATTTCGCATCTTCATGGTGACCATTGCTTTGGCTTGCTGGGACTTCTTTCTACCTTAGGCATGCTGGGCAGAACGGCTAAGTTAAAGGTATATGCACCAGAAAGTTACGGAGATTTATTTAAGCGTCAGATTGATTTTTTCATGCAGGGAATGGAATATGAAATAGAATTTGTTCCTGTAGATACCGAGAAGTCGCAAGTAGTATATGAAGATCATTCTGTAACCGTAGAAACTGTTCCTCTGCAGCATCGTGTGCCTTGTTGTGGTTACATTTTCAGAGAGAAACCGACATTGCCTCATATCCGTCGTGATATGATAGATTATTACGAGATTCCTGTAAGCCAGATTAATAACATCAAGAATGGAGCTGACTGGACAACGAAGGAGGGTGATGTAATACCTAATGCCAGATTGGTAATGCCTGCCACTACTCCCCGCAGTTATGCTTATTGCAGTGATACCCGGTTTGTTCCGGGGTTGGCAGAAAAGGTAAAGGGGGTTACGGTGCTTTATCATGAGAGCACCTATACTTCGGAGAATGAGGACAGGGCTAAACTCTATTATCACAGTACGGCCCGACAGGCTGCAACTATAGCCAGAAATGCGGGTGTAGGCAAACTTCTTCTGGGACATTATAGTGCAAGATATAATAATGAAGAGGTATTGTTGAATGAAGCTAAAGAGGTGTTTGCGGAAAGTTATCTTACTCAGGAAGGTAAAGTGTTCTCTATAGAATAATATAGAAATATAAAAAAATGCCTTGCATCAAAAAAAAAGTTCATTTTTGATGCAAGGTTTTCTCTTTATATCGTTTAATCTTTAAAAAGGATTTGAAATTGGAATCGGAAAAGAATCTCTTAGACGACATCAATAGCGGCAGTCGGGCAGCCATGCACAGATTGTACGAACGCTATGTGGGGTATGCCATGGCCGTAGCGCTGAGGTATGTCCCTATGCGCGATGATGCTGAAGATGTAGTGCAAGATAGTTTTATAAAAGTCTTTTCCGGCATTTCAAAGTTTGAATATCGGGGTGAGGGCGCTCTTCAGGCTTGGCTCTTGCGGATAGTGACAAATGAAGCTGTCAACTTTGTAAGGCAGCAAAAGCGCTTCACTATCGTGGACGAAGTTCCCGATAATATTGAGGATGAAGCGCCTGAAGTAGAAAGAGTTCCGCCTGCAGAACTGACAAGAATGATAGGAGAATTGCCTGATGGGTACAGACTGGTTCTTAACATGTTTGTTTTTGAACAGAAAAGCCATAAAGAAATTGCACAGCTGTTAGGCATTAAAGAAAGCAGTTCTGCTTCACAATATTTGCGGGCGAAAAAGCTGTTGGGCAAAAAGGTGAAAGATTATCTGAGCCAGGCAGATTGTAGTGATAATAAAGAGTTGAATCATATAAACGAGAAAAGTAATGAGTAACGATTGGACAAATAAACTTCGAGATCAGTTGGCAGACTACCAAGAGCCTGTCAGCCACGACATGTGGGCTGAGATAGAACAATCGCTTGCTCAGTCTAAAAAGGTTGGTGATGAGGAAACTGATGTAAAAAAGACCCCACGGGCTCGTTATGTTGTCTTGAAAAGATGGTCAGTAGCTGCAGCTATTGCTTTATTGGGAGTAGGAGGCAGTTATGTTTATCTGCATGATGATGAACCTGGACAGGCTAACTTAGCTGTTCAGAGTTCTTTCTCTACAGCACCAGGTGCAAGCAGGACTTCTTCTGCTGTCCGTGCAGAAGCACAATCGGCAGGAAGTAAAAATGCTATCTTACTTGCTGAAAACAATGCATCTGCACATCAGGTGAATCGTCATTCATCGGGGCGTCAATTGAACCATAGTAAATCTTCTGTCTCTTTCCAGGAGAGGACTGTTGCTGCTGATAATGAAGTAATGCTTGCAGCAGAGGTAGAAATGCCGGAACAGTCTGTTAATGCAGAGGTAAATGGTCGGGAATTATCTGTTTTGCAAAAGCAAAATGAGGATTCTGAAAGACAGATGGCCGTTTCTTCTAATCATGCAACCAAGCCGTTGGAAGCAGATGGTGGGCAGAAGCTTTATGCTGGCAGGGTGCAGGATGGTCATTTTGAACGCAGTTATAAGGACAAGTATGAACAGAACTGGACCATGAACCTGTATGCAGAGAATGTAAGTCTGGGCTCTGGCAGTGATGGAATGTCAAACGGCATGTATGCGTCTTCAGATCCTCTTGCTGGTGGCGGCTTAGCTGATCATGGTGTTTTCCTGGCTGCTGCTTCTCCTTTAAGATATGCAATACCGAAATATGTTGAAGCGAAACATCATGCTCCTTTGGCTATAGGTGCTCAGGTTGGTATCGGACTTGCGCCTCGTTTGTCTTTGAGTACCGGTGTCGTTTATACGCGTGTTGCTTCTGATTTCAAATCTTATGGTGTTTCAGAATTTGATACACATCAGGTTTTGCATTATGTGGGTGTTCCACTTGGTTTAAACTATGAGGTTTGGAGCACGGGAGGCTTTCATGCGTACGTAATGGCGGGTGGAGAAGCCGATTTCAACGTAAAGAATGATACAAAGGTTTCTGGTCATAAAGAGGACGTGAAACGTGATGGCGTTCAGTTCTCGGGTAAGGCTTCGCTTGGTGCACAGTATGATGTTACTCCACAAGTGGGCTTCTATATTGAGCCAGGTGCAAAATATTATTTTGATAATGGCAGCGAAATAGAAAATACGTTTAAAGATAAGAAGTGGAATTTCAATCTCCAGTTCGGTCTTCGTATTAATCTGAAATAGTGTTTGAGTCCAATTATTAATAAATATATATGTACGAACTACATTTCATTTTATAACATTACATACGAGAAAAGGAAAGGGCAGTCTGCGTGATGCATGGCTGCCCTTTATTGTTTCCCGTTTTTCTTATTTATTCAATAATTTTTCGCTCATATTGAGAGCGGCCTTTCTACCGTCTCCCATAGCAAGAATTACTGTGGCTCCTCCTCGTACGATATCGCCGCCAGCGTAGATTTCTTCGATGGAACTCTGCATCTGGTCGTTTACGGCAATGGTGTTCTTTCGGCCGAGTTCCAATCCCTCAATACTCTGTGGAACGAGTGGATTAGGACTTACACCTACAGCTACGATTACCTGGTCGCACTCCAAAGTGATGGTCTCGCCTGTAGCTTCTGGACGGCGACGGCCGCTGGCATCAGGTTCGCCAAGCTTCATCACATCGAGAACAACAGCCTTTACTGCGCCTTTTTCATCTGCCTCATACTCTTTAGGGTTATGTAGGGTGAAGAAGTTGATACCTTCTTCCTTGGCATGCTTCACCTCTTCGAGTCGGGCAGGCATTTCTGCCTCCGAACGGCGATAAACCAAGGTCACGTCTGCTCCGAGTCGTTTCGCAGTACGGCAACTGTCCATAGCAGTGTTACCGCCGCCTACAACAACCACCTTCTTGCCTAAGTTGATAGGGGTGTCGCTATGAGGATTGGCTGCATCCATCAGGTTTACACGGGTAAGATATTCGTTAGAAGACATGATGTTCAAGGCATTTTCTCCAGGAATGTTCATGAAGTTAGGGAGTCCGGCTCCAGAACCTACGAAGAATCCCTTGAATCCTTGTTCTTCCAGGTCTTTTACGGAAATGGTCTTGCCTACGATGCAGTCTGTAATGAACTTTACGCCCATCTTCTGAAGATTTTCAATCTCTACATCCACGATAGCGTTAGGCAAACGGAATTCAGGAATACCATATTTCAATACACCGCCAATCTCGTGTAAAGCCTCAAAGACGGTAACGTCGAATCCCTTCTTTGCCATATCGCCTGCAAAACTCAATCCGGAAGGTCCTGAACCAACTACAGCTATCTTGATGCCATTAGGTTCATCGCACTTTGGTACAGAGATATTTCCACTCTGGCGCTCGTAATCGGCAGCAAAACGCTCCAGGTATCCGATTGCTACAGCAGGCTCATTCATCTTGAGATGTACGCACTTGCTTTCGCATTGCTTTTCCTGTGGACAAACTCGTCCGCAAACGGCAGGTAGGGCAGAGGTGTTCTTTAAAACCTTGGCTGCGGCAAGGAACTGGCCTCGCTCAATATTCTTGATGAAGGAAGGAATGTTGATGCTTACAGGGCAACCTTCCATACAGGTAGGCTTAGGACAGTCGAGACAGCGCTTGGCTTCGGTCAAAGCCATTTCCTTGGTTAAACCGATATTTACCTCTTCCGTACGGGTTGTGGCACGATAAAGAGGATCGAGTTCTGGCATCTTTACGCGCTCAATAGCTGTGCGTTCTTTTGCTTTCATCGAAGCGCGTAACTCCTTGCGCCACTCTGCGTTACGGTCGGTCAACTCTTCGATGCTCGCATCTGTAGGTTCTACGTCCATGGTTACATCCGTAGTTTCTTTCTTCTTTTCTGCGTCTACAGTTGCAAGGTGCTCTTCGAAGTGTTCCATCTCCTCGCGCTCAACATCCTTGAAAGTGCCCATGCGCTTGAACATCTCATCCCAGTCTACCTGGGCGCCGTCAAACTCAGGACCGTCGATGCAGACAAACTTAGTCTTGCCACCGATGGTCAGACGGCAGGCACCGCACATACCGGTTCCATCCACCATGATGGTATTGAGCGAAACGTCTGTGGAAAGATTATATTTCTGGGTCAGGAGACAGCAGAACTTCATCATGATAGGAGGACCGATGGCGAAAACCTTATCGATATGCTCCTGATTGATAAACTTCTCGATTCCTACAGTTACAACACCCTTCTCGCCGTAACTTCCGTCATCGGTCATGATGATGAGCTCATCGCTGGAAGCGCGCACTTCATCTTCCATAATCACGAGTTCTTTGTTTCTACCCGCGATTACAGAAAGGACCCTGTTTCCTGCGGCTTTCAGTGCCTTGATGATAGGGAGCATAGGAGCTACACCTACGCCACCTCCGGCACAAATGACTGTTCCGAAGTTCTCGATATGTGTAGGATTTCCAAGTGGTCCCACCACATCGTGAATCTCATCACCTTCATTTAGGGCGCAGAGTTTGGTAGATGAAAGACCTACCTTCTGCACAACCAGTGTGATGGTTCCTTTCTCAATGTCAGCATCAGCGATGGTCAGAGGCATACGCTCGCTGTTGTTGTCTACACGGATGATAACAAAGTTACCAGCCTTTCGGCTCTTGGCAATAAGTGGTGCTTCTACATCGAAGCGGAATACTTTCTCAGAGTATTGTACTTTCTTGATAATCTTGTTCATGGGCTATTAAATTTCTTCTTTGTGCTGATCAATTAATATTTCTTGTTAGCTGTTTAGAGTTTGCTTCATGGCACATAAAATGCAAAAGGATAACATCGGCTACCTTTGTGGCAGTCGAAGTTATCCTCGTACAATATATGTTATTTTTGTTTTTCGAATGTTTTGTATAATCGAGAAAAACAGGAAGTCTTACCGATACTTCAAATTAATCGAAATTTTTGTCATCAAGCATCTCGAAACCGCAGTATGGAACCAATACCTTAGGTACGCGGATTCCTTCTGGGGTCTGATTGTTCTCCAAGATGGTTGCTACGATTCGTGGCAAAGCAAGAGCTGAACCGTTCAATGTGTGGCAAAGCTCAATCTTCTTGTCATCTGTATGGCGATAGCGGCAGTGGAGACGGTTAGCCTGATAGCTCTCGAAGTTAGATACTGATGAAACTTCCAACCAGCGACCCTGTGCAGCGCTCCATGTTTCGAAGTCGTAGCAGATAGAAGAGGTGAAACTCATATCACCACCGCAGAGACGGAGGATGTGGTATGGCAACTCCAACTTCTTCAAAAGACCTTCAACATGGTCGAGCATCTCGTTTAAACTCTCGTAAGAGTGACCTGGCTTATCGATGCGAACAATCTCTACCTTGTCAAACTGGTGCAAGCGGTTCAAGCCGCGAACATCCTTGCCATAGCTACCTGCTTCACGACGGAAACAAGCTGAGTAAGCACAACGCTTGATTGGGAGATCTTTCTCATCGAGAATAACATCGCGGAAGATGTTGGTTACAGGAACCTCAGCAGTAGGGATGAGGAAGAGATTATCCAGATTAGCATGATACATCTGACCTTCCTTGTCTGGCAACTGACCGGTACCACGACCAGAGTCCTCGTTTACTACGTATGGAGGCTGAATCTCCAGATATCCGCTCTTACGAGCCTCATCGAGGAAGAAGGCCTCGAGTGCACGCTGGAAACGGGCCATCTTGCCGATATATACAGGGAAACCGGCACCAGTAATCTTTACACCGAGGTCGAAGTCAACGAGGTTGTACTTCTTCAGAAGATCCCAGTGGCAGAGTGCATCCTCGCCGAGGTTTGGCTTTTCGCCGCCTTCTTTCACAACAACGTTGTCGGCTGCGTCCTTACCTTCAGGAACCTGCTCGCAAGGGATGTTAGGAATTTCGAGCAACTGGTTGGTCATATCGTTCTGTGCTTTCTCCATGATCTCTTCAAGAGCCTTAGCGTCAGCCTTGAGCATAGCTACCTGAGCCTTTGCGCTCTCAGCTTCCTCTTTCTTACCTTCCTTCATAAGGGCACCAATCTGCTTAGCAAACTGGTTAGCCTGCTGCTTGTTGTTATCCAACTTCTGCTGAGCTTCACGACGAATCTTGTCGTACTCCAAAACTTTCTCTACGGCCTCACGAGCATTTGGGAAATGCTTTTTTTCGAGACCCTTAACTACACGTTCAGTTTCCTCACTGATAAGTTTAAGTGTAAGCATAAAATGTCTTTTAATTAAATAATTTACTATTTGTAGGCAAAAGTACAAAAAATATTTGTGATAGCGTAAAAAATTGCTGACTTTTTTACAGGGAAGGGTAGAATTAAAGTTTTTTTGTGGTTTTACAGGGTTAAGGAGCTTAGAAGGGGGATGTAATCCGTGCCTAAAAACTTATATAAACGAAGAAAGCCTGCTCTAGGTATGAGCAGGCTTCTATGTTGTTTGTTTGGAATAGTTTTTTCTAAAACTTTAAAATTTAAGCGTCAGCTTTCTTAGTCTTCTCAGCGTAAACCTCTGGAGAGAGAACAGAAACTGTACTCTTGTCCTTGCGGCCCTTGTGGAAGTAAACGATACCGTCTGCCAAAGCATACAATGTATCATCCTTACCCTGAGCTACATTCTCACCTGGGAAGTGCTTGTTACCACGCTGGCGAACGATGATGTTACCTGCGATGATGCTCTGACCACCCCAGATCTTAACGCCTAATCTTTGTGAAGCTGATTCACGGCCGTTCTTAGAACTACCAACACCTTTCTTATGTGCCATTTTCTAATTCCTCCTAATTTTAAGCGATTACAGATTTGATTGATACCTCAGTGAACTGTGCACGATGACCGTTCTTCTTGCGATAGTCCTTGCGGCGCTTCATCTTGAAGACGATTACCTTGTCACCCTTAACGAGTGGGTTCACTACTTCTACTACTACTTTTGCACCCTCTACAGCTGGTGCACCGACAGTGATTGCGCCGTCTTTGTCAACGAGCAAAACCTTGTCGAACTCAACAGTCTGACCTGCCTCAACATCCTTGATGTGATGTACGAAGAGCTTCTTGCCCTCCTCAGCCTTGAACTGCTGACCGTTAATTTCTACGATTGCGTACATTTAATTATTTATATAAACGGGTTTTTCCGCGAGGCGTCCTGCTTCGTGCCGGATCTTGACCGAGCCCCAACGAACTAAACTTTTCTGTAACATTTGCCCAATCCATGAGCATTCGGAGTGCAAAATTACAAATTATCTTCGATATAAACGAATATTGCTTTCCTAAAGAATATGGTTTTATGAAGATTTAACTAATTGAGACGTTATCTGGCATCCTTTTTAATCCTTTTAAGATTGTCCGCCTCTCTATTGGATGCTTTTCCATCCTAGCAGCTGGTCGCTTCGGTCTGTGGTTCCCCTGTAGTATATCAGTGCATCATATCTGTTGGCTGTCTGATAGAAGTCACCGTCTGTTGTTACATGTCGGGTGCTGCCGTCGCTTCTCAATACCAGGTATTGATAGCTGTAATAGCCTTGTTTCAGTTTCACCTGTGCATGATAGCAATGGCTGCTTTCGTCATATTCCATCTGATATTCTGAGGTAAATGAATCTTGGGTCCAGAAACCGTTCAGATATACTTCTCCATCCTGGCGGGGAGCCTTCAGGGTGAAGTGGACGATGGCGTAGTCACTTTGGCTGTTGTTGCCTATGTTGTCGCTGTTGCGGATATAGAAGGCTCCTTGCCCGCTTTCGTCGTATACGTAGCTGGGTCTGGGTTCATCGGGAGTGACGTAGGCGTGATAGTCCTTTCCGTCCCAGCTGATTCGTTCGATGCCCATGGTTGGGTGGTCTAGATCCAGCATTTCAAACTTGTGGTATTCGTTTCCGCCCTTGAAGATGAGTTGTCTGTTGTGTATCCAGCTCATCTGTTCTGCGCTGAGATAGTCGGGTTTTGCGTTCACTGCGGCATTGTCCCATCTTCCGTTTTGCAGTACTACGGTTTTAATTTGTTCGCCGGGTGCTGTAACGCGGATATTCCAGTAGTCGGCTGTCATCTTCACCTGCTGGTGCTGTCTGTTGTTGTCGATGTCGGTATTGGAAGAGTAGGCTAGGTCTACATTTATCTTGGGGTCTACGATCATGAAGCATGCCGTAAGCATCGCGTTTTCTCCCTCTTCTGCATTGTCATCGTAAACGGTCAGTTTATAGTTTCCGCTCATCGTAATCCGGCAGTTCTCGTTGGGGATAGTCAGGTGGTAATGGGTGTATAGATGGTTGGTGTTTATCGACTGCTCGTTGTCGTCAATCACCAGTTCTCCATTGAATCCCTGCAGATAGTCGGTATCAAAGATTCCTTCCGATTCCTGCCAGTTGGCATCGCAATGAGTGATTTTGTAGGTGTAGCGATGATAATCGTGGGTCATGTCGTCGAAGTCTATGTTGATGGCATTGCCGCCCAGTTGGGTGATAGGCATGCTGAGCCAGTCTGTTCCGGCTACCACCTGGAGTGAAGCTATGCGTTTGTTGTGTATGATGTTGTGCTGAGCTTTACCTGGTAGTGGAACTGTCAGGATGAGTATGCAGCCTATCATCATCGCTTTGATGCAGGATGAAATGATGGAGTTATCTTTTTTCATGTTGTTTAATGCGTTTGTGCTGATTCTTTTTGTCTTTGCAAAGATACGGTAAATAGGGGAGACTACCAAATAAAAGGGCAAAAAAATAACTTGCAATAGTCTCTTGAAGACTGAATGCAAGCTTAAACAATCTAACTAATACATGAAAAACACTGTAGTCGATAGGGGAATCGAACCCCTATGCCAAGATTGAGAATCTTGTATCCTAACCATTAGATGAATCGACCAACAGTACATTTTCGGACGATAGCTTGCGGAAGGTGGGGGATTCGAACCCCCGGTACGGTAACCCGCACGGCAGTTTAGCAAACTGCTGGTTTCAGCCACTCACCCAACCTTCCAGTCGGATTCTTAACCGAATCAACCAAGCATCGTTCTCAAATGCGAGTGCAAAGGTACTACATTTTTCTGATTCTACCAAATCTTTTTGCAACTTTTTTTTGATAAAAATGCATTTTCTTCATAACTGCCACATTATCAGGGGTTGTTTTCTCCAACTTTTTTGTAGTCTTTTGCTTATAAAAACAAATAGAGGCGGACTTCTTTCTCAGAAATCCGCCTCTTGTAAAAGAAAGGGCCGCTCGATGATGTGATGAAACTCCGAATGTATAAACATTTGAGAGTTCTCCGCCTTTGTAATCCACCGGCTTTTCAGCTTACCTGCCTGGCAGTTTATGTGGCCCGCCATGAGCAAGAGAATGTCCTCTCGGTTTCAATAGTGTAATTTGATGAGTATCCCGATCGAACCGAAACGACCCTTATTCCTTTTAGCACCCAAGCATCATCACGATGCAATGGTGCAAACATCTTAGTCATTATTTGATAATGCAAAGATAATGCAATATTTTGAAACTACCAAATGTTTTAGCTGTTTTCTTCGAATATTTTTTCGAAATATTTTCTCAGTTCCGTTTTGTCCTCTATGATATTGCGCAGTTCGTTGAGCGCTTTCTCGTTAGGGGAGTTGGGAATCCATAACCTGATGTATCCGTTTCTTGAATATTTTTCGTCCATGTGCTGGCTGAACCGCTCCCATTGCTGCTCCTTGTCATCATCTGGATTATTTTCTTTGCCATACTGTATAGCGCGCAGAAAAATTTCGTGAACATCAATATCGCGATCGGCTTCTGCCACAATCTTGCCATAGATGCTGCGCGGTTGACGGCTGGATGAAGCCCGATGGTCCTCAACGGCTTCTTTCATGATTTTAATCTGCTCCGGACCGAACCAGCGTTTCAGTCTTGCATCTGCCTGCAGAATCTTGCCGCTGGTGATGTGATGAATGGCACGCGGACCGCTCATCCCCAGGTCGTGGTAAGCGGCTATTACATACACCATATCGATGTCGGCTCCGGTTACCGGAACCAGTTTCAGAGAGTTTCTGATGACTCGGGTAACATGTCTGAGTCCATGACTTTCGCCAAAAGCATTATATTTGGGGAGAATCTGTTTCTCCACAAAGTCCATGATTTCGAGATTTACCTGTTGTTTCATAGATATTCCTCCATTTTATTATATAATAAGGTACGCGCGTACATTATTAATAGTAGTTTATTATTGTTCACTTCGCCATTCCGATGATGATCAGGGATGATACAATGCCGAAACAGAAGATGTTCAGAGCTGTTTTGCCCAGAATTCTGTTCAGTTCTCTGCCTTCGCCTATCTTTTTCATCTCCATATAGGTTCTGTTGTGCAGAATGATATAGAGTGCTGCAAGCGGCAGGAAGATGCTGCTGGCTTCATGCTGAAATACTTCGTAGATGGTGACACCTATTATGGTAATAATGCCCAGATTGCCCAATGCGCAGTATAACCTCTCGGCATTCTTCTTTCCTATGTGAACCACAAGGGTCTTCTTGCCGGCTCTCAGGTCGTTGTCATGATCGCGGTAATTGTTCAGAATGAGCAGCGTATCAACTACCAGTCCGCAGGCTACAGATACGAGAACCGTTTCCAGGCTTACTCCCTGCATGGTTTCGGGCATTACGAGATAGTATGTGCAGCATACGGGTACAATGCCGAAGAAGAGCAGTACCAGAAGATCGCCCATGCCCAAATAGCTGAGACAGGTAGTATAGAGGAAACAGAAGACTACGCAACAGATGCCTACGATAACCATTTCCCAACCTCCGAAAAGAACCAGCGGAAGCCCTATGGCGCAGCCCAGAAGAGTAGTGAGGATGATTCCCCATTTCATGGCTCCCAATGTTATCCAGCCTTCAGCGCAGGCACGTTTCGGTCCCAGCCGGGTTTCATCGTCATTACCATGTTTGAAGTCGAAATAATCATTCACCAGATTGCTGTCTATCTGCATTACCCATGCAAAGAGCAGGCAGAGTAGGGCTGGCAATGTCTGTATCTGCTGAGCGTCTTTATAAGCCAGCGCAATACCCAATAAAACAGGAACAGCCGCCGCCGTCAGAGTCTTCGGGCGAGCGGCTAGATACCATGCTTTTATAGAATTTGTTTCTATCATATTCTGAAAAGATTAATATTGAATCTCCTGAAATTCTTAAGGAAAATCAGAAAGATTAATTGAAGAAGTTCCAGCTTACTCCAATACGGAACACTCTTTCGTTCATCGGATAATGAGGAGCGAAGAAGTAGTTCTTGTCGCCCTGTCCTGCATTGATGTGGCTCATCATTACGAAGAAACGGGTGTGCTTGATGTGAACGTTGGCGTAAACATTGACGATAGGATAGTTGCCTATCTTTACGTTGTTCTCGCCGTTGCCCTGCACCGTATACTGTCCCATATAAGGTGAATAGTCGGGAGCTTCGTAGCTTGTGAAGTAGCGCATGTCAGCACCCAGGTCTACGTTCAGCACCTTTACTACCTTGAACTTGATGTAGAGGTTGGTGTAGGCATTGAAGGCTGGTACTGGCAGAACACTCTCTTTACTGGAGTGCTGGTAGGTAAACTGGTTTTCCCAGTTCAGTATGCCCAGTCTGAAGTTCTGCTCCAGTTGTGCTGTCAGCAGGTTGATTCCTCCGCTTTCCTGCATCGGTGTTACCATGACTCCTGTTCGCAAACCTTCTTCTGTAATGTCATAGCTCTGCGAGAAGTAGGTGTAGTTCTTGATTTCATCTACAGCCACTCTCAGCTTGGTGCGTGTCTTAGGGAAGGAGAGCGTACCCATGATGCGGGTATGGATGGTCTTGTCGAGATCATTCTCCCACCACAGATGGCGGGCGTGATAGTTGCGGTAATAGAACGATGGGGTTTCTCTATGGAAGAAAGCATCGCCTCTTACCTGAAGCGTGTCGCCCAGGAATGGGATGTTCACGTCTACATTACCATCTATGGCAAGGGTTCCGGCGTCAACACCCGTCAGTCCTATTTCTGCTACGGCATTGTAGTGGAGTGTCTTGCCTTCCTGCTTGCTCAGCTGTCCGCCTACGCTCAGCACATGCTCGTTGTATTTTTCGAAACCGCCTTCCATGGTTGGCAGTTCATAATGACGGAGGTCGTAGCTGGCGAAAGCCTTCAAGCCTGCCTTTGCCCATTTATTGAAACCTTCAAGCATGGCAATGGCGAAGGTATTCTTCATGTGCCAGTGCTTGGTCTGGTCGTAGATGGAGTCGCCGGTCAGCCTGCCTGCATCGTAATATTCATTCAGATAATAGTCGGCTGGGGTCTGATAAGCTTCGTAAATACGGCGATAGTTGTCAAACTTTACCGTATGGATGAAACTCGTTACCGGAACATATTCGCTCTTGTAGAAAAGCGAGTCTTCGGCATTTTTCTTCTGAATGGCCAGCAGACTGTCGGCAGCAGCTTTTCCGTTTACTGCGATTCGGGTACTGTCGTTCCTGATGTCCTTTGCGGCTGAGTCTTTAGCCGGTTCATCGCCTGCAATCTTGGCTCCGTCAGGACGGCCGCTGAATTTAGCTCCCTGCTGTTTGTCGTAGGCTTTCTCATCAAATTTCTTGCCTTGTTCCTTGGCTTTCTTTCTGGCTTCTTCCTTCGCATTCTCTTCAGCATTTTCCTTTTTCGAAGCCATGGCAAATTTCTTTGCCTTGATTTCTTCTTCGGTCATCTTTACCTTTCGGCTGAAACCTACGTTGTAGCGGTGGGTAAAGAAGATGTGCTGGTTGTCCAGTCGGTTCCAGTTCTGTTCCAGAACGGTAGGAATTTCATTTGTGGCAAACGATTCGGTGTAGATTTCCGGATGTTTGATGTAATCATCGTTGGTAATACCGCCGTTCTCGGTCATCTTCTCATGATTGGTACTGAAGAGGAAGTGTGCCTGATAGCGGTCGCCCAGGTAAGATGCCCACATGGTGTATTTAAAGTGGCTGGTACTCTGGGCGTTATAATATCCTCTGCCATACTTGTAGTCAAATCTGAAACCGGCGCCTAGCCTTTTGTTGGCATTTACTGCAAACATGGCCTTGAAGTCATCTTCTCCAGTCACCTTGTCGCCGCAGCTGTTCAGCGTTATGTTGGTGATAGGCGAGTAGGTGTTGGTGAAATGGAAGTCGCTTACCGGATTTACGATATAATCGTAGGGCTCTGTAAAGATGAAGTTGCCCTGCGTGTTGCGGCGGTCGATGAAGATTCGGTTCAGTCGGGCAGTACCCATGTTTCCGAGGGTATTGTATTCGCCTCTCAGTCCTTCCGTGAAGGTTGTGTTCATATACATGTGCTGCAAGGTGTCTACTACCGCAGCCTTTGTGTCGCCGAAGCGTTCGTCTACAGTCCATACCCTGATGCCTTTCGGAATCTCCTTGTCTGAGCCCAGTGAATCGGTGTTCACCTTGCGGTTGGTTTGAGGACGGAACTGCGAATCTTCGTTATAGTTAAAATCGTTTTGTGCCGCAACCGGGAGGGTTGCAGCACAAAATAGGAGTGATGAGAATATAATTTTCTTCTTCTTCATTATTTCTTAAATAGTCGGATACATACTTCGGCAATCTTGAGCACTACACCCACGATGAGTACGATGTAGGCGATATTGCGGCTTTCTTCCAGCTGGGTCCAGAGTATTACCCCCACGATGGCGAGCAGCATGAAGGCGATGTTGAGATAGTTGCGCACCTTCAGCATGTTGTTCTGGTCGCTGTAGGCCAATGGGCGGAGCCGGCGGTGCTGAGGTCTTACGGCGTAGCTGGTAGGCTGCTTCTGTTCAGTCTGTTCTGCGTCCTGCTCAGCTGTAGACTGGGCTGTAGCATTTGCAGGCTGCTGTGCCTCGTTCTGTTGTATCTTGTTGTCTGTATTCTGATTATCCATTTTTCTTCAACTTATTGTTTTACTAATGCAGCTAACTCTGCGAATATCTGGTCCTTGCGGTCGATGGTGCATCTGCGGAACTTTCCGAAGATCTTAGCCAGGTCGTTCTGCTTCTTGTTGAGCGCAATCTTGTCGCTGATTACCTCTTCTGCAGGTTCCTTGAAACCGGTGCTTCTTCCTTCCTCGTAGTTGTAGATGATGCGGCCGAGCGAGAGATTCAGATGATTGTCTGAAATTCTGGCTACCAGCTGGTATTTGAATTCCGTGCGGTCGAGCGAGATGAATGACTGGCTGAAGACGAGCCATTCGTCCATCGTGTTGGCGATGATGTGTTCTGCATCGTTTACCAGTGCTACTCGGCTTGCTATGTTCTGCTCGTTCTGTGTCAGTTCACTCATGTATTTTAATACGATGTCGTAAATCTGCTTGGCAGTTTTTCCGTTAGCATCCGTATCGAGTGTGAATTCAATCTTGTTTTCATCATTATATGTGATGGCGCCTGCCAGATATTTCAAGTCCACTTTGGCTGTCGTGCCATTTGCCAGCTTGTTGGCAGGCTTGGCTGCCTCCTTTGGCTTAGCGGCTACGGCAACAGGAATCGCCCATCCCGTGGTTGATGTGGTTGGCTCCTTTACAACAACTGGTTCTGGCTCAGTAGCATTGCCCTTTTTAGCTTCCGCCTTTTTTGCTTCAGCTTCAGCCTTGGCGCTTGCAGCGTTGATGCTGTCTGCCTGAGCCTTCAGTTTGGCAGCCTGTGCTTTAATCTTAGCCACTTCCAGTGCCTTCTTGGCAGCTTCCAGCTGTTTCTGTGCCTGTTCCAGCTGCTGCTCTTCAGTCAGCACGGTTTGGGCCTGTGCAGTCATCAGCGGGAGGAGCATAAATATGGGGATGATGATTTTTTTCATGTCGAGTTGTTTTATGAAACTATAAAATGACGGTTCCTGTAGGGGAACTTAGCGGAAGATGAGGGATTCAAACCCCCGATACCCGGAAGAGGGTATACCGGATTTCGAGTCCAGCGCATTCGGTCACTCTGCCAATCTTCCTTTTATTTTATCAGATGCAAAAGTAATACATTTTTTGCATCTGACAAAATATTGCTGTTATTTTTTAACTATATTAACCCCGCTTTATAGGATTTTATACTATAGTTTTTACTGTTGCTGCAGGAATCTGTCGGCCTCGATGGCAGCCTTGGCTCCCGAGCCTGCGGCAACAACACCCTGGCGGTAGATTGGGTCGGCTACATCGCCTGCTGCGAAAACACCCGGAATGTTGGTGGTGGCAGTACCTGGCACTACTTTGATGAAGCCCTGCTCGTCGAGATCTATCTGCCCCTTGAAGAGGTCGGTGTTAGGCTTATGTCCGATAGCCAGGAAGAATCCGTCGATGCTGATGTCAAACTTCTCTTCGTTGGCTTCGCCCTTGTGGCGTACGAGATGAGCACCTTCTACACCGTTCTCGCCGAAGAGCCCCAGCGTATTGGTTTCGAACAGAATCTCGATGTTTTCCTTGTTCTTTACGCGCTGCTGCATGATTTCTGAAGCACGGAGATAAGGCTTGCGCACAATCATGTAAACCTTCTTGGCTAGTCCTGAAAGATACATGGCCTCTTCGCAGGCAGTATCGCCACCGCCCACTACGGCTACTGTGCGCTTGCGGTAGAAGAATCCGTCACAGGTAGCGCAGGCTGAAACGCCCTGTCCGCGATATTTCTCTTCATCGGCAAGACCCAGATATTTGGCAGATGCGCCTGTGGCGATGATCACGGTTTCTGCCTCAATCTCGTTGTCGCGCTCATCGGTAAGATGGAATGGACGTGAACTGAAATCTGCCTTCACGATGCTTCCGTCTCTCATTTCGGCTCCGAATCGGGCTGCCTGTTCCTTCATGTCCATCATCATCTGTGTTCCGTCTACACCATTAGGATAGCCCGGAAAGTTTTCTACCTCTGTGGTGATGGTGAGCTGTCCGCCCGGTTGCATACCAGAATAGAGTACTGGCTGCAGGTTGGCTCTGCCCGCATAAATGGCAGCTGTATATCCTGCAGGACCGCTACCTATAATTAATGTCTTTATCTTTTCCATTTTTTATCTTATAGTTATATTTTTGTTTCAGATGGCTCGAAATGAGCCATTTTCTTTGCAAAGGTACATCAAAACAATGAGAAATCAAAATAAAAATACATTATTTTTCTTTTCTTGCATAAATTATTGCTTTCGTTTGAAGAATTATTGTTATCTTTGCACCCGAAAATAAGATGCTCCGGAAAGAACATCAATTAGAAGAAACGAAAAATATTTACTTGATATATGAATCAGATTAAGAAGATTGTACTGACGGGTGGACCTTGTGCGGGCAAGACTACCGCTATGGTTAAGGTGATTGAACATTTCTCCAGTCTCGGCTATAAGGTTTTTACCATTCCCGAGGTTCCAACCATGTTCACCCAGGCGGGCATGAATTACCTCACCTCCAACAAGGATTTTTTCTTCGAGGGCGAGAAGGCTACTTTCCAGACTCAGATCAACCTGGAAGACAGTTTCCAGCGCATGGCTGAAACATTGCAGCAGCCGGTCATCATCGTCTGCGATCGTGGTACGATGGATATTTCTACCTATCTCACTCCCGATTTCTGGCACCGCATCATCTCTGAAGAGGGCTATACAGATGCCCAGCTTCGCGACCGCTATGATGCTGTGCTGCATCTGGTGAGTGCTGCCGATGGTGCCGAGCAGTTTTATACTACAGCCAACAATGCGCAGCGCCTGGAGAAGGCCGATGAAGAAGGACTGAAGATTGCGCGCGAGTTGGACAAGAAGATTGTTTCTGCATGGAAGGGTCATCCTCATCTCAGGGTAATCAATAACCACGAAGATTTCAACAACAAGCTGAACCGTGTGCTCAAGGAGATAAGCAATGTGCTTGCCATTCCGCAGCCGATAGAGGAGGAGCGCAAATATATCGTGAAGCTGACGGGCGAGGTTCCTAACGCGATAGACAGCGATATTGTTCAGACTTATCTTACGGGTGAGCCGGGCAGCGAGATTCGTCTTCGCCGTCGCGGTTTCGAGGGAGGCAAGTATGTGTATGTCCACACCACCAAGAAGCGTCTTTCCGACAATGAGCAGATTGAGACCGAGCGACAGATCAATGCCAATCTTTACGAGAGTATGCTTCAGCAGGCAGATCCTTACCGCCAGCGCATTCATAAGCATCGCAAGAGTTTTATCTGGAAGGGTCAGTATTTCGAGCTCGATGAGTTTCTTGAGCCGGTTTCCGACCTGATGATTCTTGAAACCCGCGGCATTTCTGCCAACGAGAGTGTGAAGTTTCCTCCTTTCATCCAGGTGCTGGAGGATATTACGGGCAACAGCAAATATTATAACTACAACATTGCGCTGAAGCGGTAATATCGAGGATTTACCCAGAAGATGTAACTCCTAAAATAGCAAGGCCGACTGATTTTTAAAGTCAGTCGGCTTGTCTATTATACTGTTTACGTTTGTCGTTTACTATTCCTTAGATTTTATCTTGCCGTTGGCTTTTCCTTCAGTCATAGTTGCCGAAATTTACTTCTTTACGATTTCTTTTCCTGCTGCCTGCCACCCATTAAAGCCGGAATCGAGTTCTATTACCTGATAGCCGTTCTTTGTCAATATAGCTGCGGCATTCTTGCTCCGCTTGCCGCTTCGGCAGTTTACGGCGATTGTCTTGCTCTTGGGAAGAGTGGCGGTGGCCTTCTGCTCGAAGTCTGATTTCAGTACGTCGATGTTGATTGCGCCACGAATATGCCCATCGGCAAACTCCTCAGCGGTTCGTACGTCTAGGCGGATTACTTTGGTGTCAGCAATGGCTTTCTCATAGTCATTTACCGACAGACTCTTATAGCCTTTATTTTGCGCCTGACAAGAAAACAGGCTTGATAGCATGGTTATGATGCTCATGATAAATATTTTCTTCATATTACTTTGTTTTAAATTTCTCTTATGATATGCTTGATGGCGGCAATCGGGTGATACAAAGTCATTCTTGGACCAGCCCAGCGCATCACTTTGCACATTCGTTCCTTTATCTGAGGTCTTCATTGATGACCGGCGCCTGCCATCATTTATGACCCGTGTAGGTCTTAATAGAAGACCCGAGCAAGGCACAAAAGGCTGTTCTTTCGATTGCCGGTGCAAAGATACAACATTTTGGGGCAGAATGCAAGCTTTTACCTTGACTTTCTTTGCCGGAAATGACGTAAGTAGCTGATAGATAATACTTTCTATCGTTTTCTATCAGAAGTTTATTGCAGAAACATAGTAAAACAGGAAAATACGCATTGAAGGTAGCCGAAGAAACGTGAAAAAGCGGTCATTAAGGTCAAGGTCATTAAGGTCATTAAGAAAATGGGAATCGGTCATTTTGAGCTATAGTATATATAAATATTATTTATATATATACTATAGGAAAATGTTTTTCCCCCGAAACCTTAATGACCTTAATGACCTTGACCTTAATGACCGGATAGAATATTTCTGTTTTAAAGACTTGCAGAAAATAAGGTAACGCATCGTAATTAGTTGTTTATTACACATTTATACCAGTATATTAAAGTTGCTATTAATGTTTTTATGTATAAGTATAATCTACATTCTCTAGTGCCGGAAATGAGTTCTTGCATTGCTTTTTCTCCTCTCTTTACCTCATTCTACCCCTTATTTACCCCTCGAATTTGTCAAAAATACGTCAAGTCTGAGACGGATTTATGTCTGAGGAGGGGTATTTTTCACCCCTAGTAGAGGGGGTAAGACTCCTTCCTAACCCTCTAATTTTTGCTTCTTATCTTCTAAAACTCAAAAACTGCTGATTTTCATTTCCTGCATATAAGAGTAAGGAAGATTTACATTTTTCAGCTTACAAAGCTTTTGCCCCTATAGGGCGCCTTGCTGATTGCTATCATACCCAGGTCGATGCTTTGGGCTAGGAACTTTGGGACCTTCAGCCCGTAGTATGGTAACCATTATTTACATAATCAGCTTTTTCCCCATCTCGTTGTCTAGAGGTTTAAAATCCCTTTTTACTGAGTTTTCTGCTATTTTCTGTTAATATTTGCAATAAAATATAGATGTTTTCGCAATTATTTTATAATTTTGGGGCAATTTTGCATTTAATGTGCAGGTGTTAGTTATCGTCAAGGCTGGTTGTCAGCCAAGACATTTGTTTAATTAGAATTGAAGTCACTTTAAAAAGTGCCCCCGAGTCTTTAAAATAGAATAATAAGAAACAGATAGTAAAATAGAATATAACATATAGAATATAGACGCTGATTATCTGACACTTCTACGGTATTCAGAACCTGCAATTCAGAAATTCGGTAAGAAGACGGTGACAGCAAGGCGTCCACTCCTCTACGGCGTGGGCAGTACTTGTTTGTGCCTTACCGAAGGTTCTTGCAGGTACCCGAATACCGGTACTTACAGGGAACCCCACGCCGCTTATTTAAAACAACATAACAATTCAAACCTAGAAAAGTAATATGCAGACAGAGGAAATACCCAATACTGACAATAACTACAATTCTCTTCTGAAGATTTCATCAGAAGAAGATCTTTTTGTGGAAGATGAAGTAACAGGAGTCAAGAAATACACTCCAGTAACAACTACTGATGTGGGTCAGTTTAAGAGAGAGGCAGAACATTTGTATAAGGAGATTCAGCATGCTAAAGATGAATTTAAATGGAATGCAGGAAAGCATAAAGGTCTTACCTGTTATTATCATATTTACCAGAACCTTGCCAAGCAGTTGACAGATTTTCTTAAATATATTCATACGCTCCATAAGAAAGTCTACATTTCCATCTACAAGAGCTACGATGATGAATTCATGGGGATTTATACAGATGTTTTAGAGAAGGTGCTCCAGGATATTCAGACTATCGCCCGGAAGCATTCAGACTATTTGCTCGATAAGGAAGAGGAGTATGGTCAGATTCCCTATGCTAAGGCTATTTACGAGCAATGCAAGAAGCTTAAAGTTCCTGCCGGAGACGATTATCCGCGTTTTGATTCCCATTACAAGAACTTTGTCTCTACCGGTTTGCAGATGTCTTTGGCAGAAACCATCTCCACAGTAAGTACTATTTGTGCTGATTTCCTAGCCTTATACAGAACCCGCTTTTTCCGCACCGACCGTGAGGCTGTTATTATTTACCATTATATCAAGCGAATTTTCGACGAGGGCACGCTACCTGACCATCTGAAACATGAGGTAAAGGTAAAGAAGCACCGCATGGAAAGCAGGAGAATAGCCATTACCAACGACAGCTTACAGAAAGTGATGGATGGGGTTGAGGATAAATACAACAATTATACGCTTTGTTCTGACTGGTTTGAGCGAGAGGAGGATGAGGAAGAAGAACTCGTCCGTACGCTAGTCAGGGAGCAGGCTTCGCCCGAGGATTTTGAAACGCTGTTCAAGTATCAGGGTGAGCATAAAATGTGGGAGGCTGAAATTGCGAGGGCTGATGATTTTGAGCGTAACAGCGATTCGTTCTTTGTAAACTGGGTAGATCCATACAAGTTAGAAAACATGTTGAAGTTCTGGCTAAAGGGCAACATCACCAAGCAGCAGGACTGGTACGTAGTATGGTGTCTGATGAAATATACTTTCCGTATAGTGAAGGATGATCAGGACAAGAACGCCTTTGCCTCCCGCATGGCGGTAATGTTTCCGGAAGTAGAGAAGAAGTGTGTTGTAGAGTCGTTTCGCAAGCAGGAAACGCAGCTGAACCACAACCGCCACTTTTCGGAGTGGCTAAAGGATTCTGATGCAGATTACAACATAGCCAAGGAGCTGTATTATAAGTTGAAGGAGAAGGAGAAATATACGAGAAGTATTTGAGGAAGGAAGAGTAGGGAAGGTGCGATGGGGAGGCAGCTTCCCTTTTCTCTCTACATATCTCTTTCTTTTCCTTCTTTTTGAAAGAAAATTCTAGAATTTCTTGGCAGTTTCAATAAAAAAGTGTATCTTCGCAGCAGATTTTAGAATCTAAACAGATAATTTATGGGTAGATATATCAACCCCTTTACCGATTGGGGCTTCAAGCGTCTCTTCGGTCAAGAGTTCAGCAAGGACTTGCTGATTAATTTTTTGAACGACTTGTTTGAAGGTGAGTTTCAAATCAAGGACGTAACATTCAAGGACAAGGAACTGCCTGGAGAAACGAATGATCTCCGTGGCTGCATCTTTGATATCTATTGTGTTACCGACGATGATAAACATTTCATCGTTGAGATGCAGAACAGATGGGTACCCTTCTTTGTGAATCGTTCCATCTATTATGCTAGTAAGGCTTTTGTTGCCCAGCGCAAGAAGTTTGATGAGGCAGGTGACCGCACTGCTGTTTTATACCAGTTTGTGCCGGTTTATGTAGTTTGCATCATGAATTTTATGCCAAGGGAGCATGAGGTGACAAAGTTTAGGACAGACGTAGCTTTGAGGGAGAAGTCTAGCGACTCCATGTTTTCTGACAAGCTTCGTTTCATCTATCTTTCTCTTCCCTTCTTTGATAAGAGTGAGGAAGAATGCGAGACAGGTTTTGAAAAATGGATTTATGTGTTGAAGTATATGGAAGTATTGGAAAGATTGCCGTTTACGGCGCAGAAGAAGATATTCAATCATCTTGCTAAATTGGCAGATGTACGTTGCTTGAGTAGTGAGGAGCAGGAAAAATACGATGAAAGTATTAAGGCTGTTGACGATTACTACTCTGGTCTTTATGGCTCGTATATTGAAGGCGAGGAGAAGGGTATTGCTAAGGGTAGAGTGGAGGTAGCACGTAACTTGTTGGCAATGGGAATGTCTTGGTCACAAATCATGCAGGCTACCGGATTGACAGAAGAAGAATTGAAACAGCTTCATTAATTTAATATTACATAGATAGTGTTACAAGCATTTGGGATTGTGCATTTTGGGGTTGCGTTTTTCCATATTATGGTATGTAATAGGATTTGACATTCAAGATTTAGTTAACTACATCTTTGGACTGTGCGGTTGCAGCCCTATAGATTTAAAGAACTTTGGATAATGGGATATATATTGAATGCAAGAAAGAATGCAAGAAAGAATGCAAGAAAGAATTGTCTGATTTACAGAAGCTTATATTGGATATGCTATCTGAAGATTCTAAAACGACAATACCAGAATTAGCAGGAAAAATGGGGATGTCTGCAAGAAAGGTTTCTCTGGAGCTTAAGTCTTTAAGAGAAGAATTTCAGGTTCTGAAACGTGAAGGTGGTCGCAAGAATAGCTATTGGGTTGTTTGTAACTACTAACCCAATTTGTTTCGCAAGCAGGAAACCCAGAAGAAACATAACCGCCACTTTTCGGAGTGGCTAAAGGATTCTGATGCAGATTATTCCAAAGCTCACGAGCTTTATGATAAGCTGAAAAGGGAGGAGGAATATACGAGAAGTATTGAGGTGGAGTTTTGAGAAAATAAGAAATGGGGGAAGGCTCTGTTGTAATTGTCAACTGCTTTCCCCCTTAAATATTTTTATCCTTATTCACGAAGCCAGCGGAAAAATGATTTCACTGAGCCACGGGCAAACAGACATATAAGCAATAATACCGGTAAAAAGAAAACAATACCAACAATTGCAGCAATGACAACCGCAATTATTACCAACGTATCCTTTTTAGACTTATCTGTTGTCATACTAATGCTCATACTTGGTTCATTTTCCTGACGGAACTCATTCTCGTTGACTTTTTTGCTAAAGCTGACAGACGTATGTGAATCTTTCATATTAATCTTTGTGTATGCGTTCTGCCCACCGCCCATCTGATTATCTTGCGAGCCTAGATGAACATCAGTAATACTATCTGAAATATCTACTTCTTCAACTGTTGCATCTTTGATAATGACACGATCGGGCTTTACAGTGACCCGAATATTTTCTTTTCCGTTTGATGAGTTTTTGATAATAATCATTTTTACTTTAAATTATCAGTCTTGTTTTCTCAACTCAAATTGATGGGGCGGGAAGACAATTCCTTTGTTTTTATTTTTGTTAGTTGCATGATAAACTCTACATAATGTGAAAGCTATCATCATGCAAAAGTAAGCATTTTTTTCGGTTTATAAGTTTTTTGAGTGTTAAAATGTTGGTTGGATGGGGGAATTTTAGTTACTTTTTCCCAAGATTCCCAAGATTTTTCCCAACGTTGGGAAAAATGAGGGATTTTTTGGGGGAAAGAGGGATGATTTTCCCTTTTTCTTTACTTTTTAACTCTCTTTTTCTTCTCCTTCTTACTTTTTCCCAAGAAATGCCCAATTTTTCCCAAAATTGTGGGTTTTTCGGGGAAGTTGTGGGAAAAGCATTGTTTTGCCTTATTTTCCGCAGTACTTTTGCATCGTCGAAGAAACAAGACAACGCCGAAATGGTTTGGTGCTCTTGAAAACCTCTTCGTACATTATATATTATGTATACTCAGATTATGAGAGTGGTGCAGCAGGGCGAGCCCTTTGCTGTGCAGAGTCAGAAAAGTGAGAACGGACAGATGATGAAATGCAACATCGTTCTCCAGGAGATGGGCGGCAAGTATGAGAACCAGTACGCTGCGGCAATGCTCGGCAATATGGCGCAGTGTAAGTATGCGGCTGGCGAGCTGGTGGCTGTTACGCTCCGCTTTACAACCCATGAGCACAATGGTCAGGTTTATCAGGACATCCTCGTTACGGACATTGAAAAAGCCTTTTAAAGGTAAAAGGGTAAAAAAGTAAAAAGGTAAAAGGAAGGCTCCGCTTGAAGACTTAATGCGGAGGTTCTTTTGTTATTAACTGAGTTGAAACAGAGGAGGATTTTCCATGGTAAAGCGCGCAACAATCCGGATGTTTCTTCTCCTAAAAATTCAATTCAGATTATGGTTAAGAAAGTAAATAAGGTTCAGAACAATGCTCAGAATAATGTTCAGAACCAGCAGGTGAATAATAATGACTGCCAGCATGTGCAGTTGGGTGGAATGGCTTACTATGATGCTAAGCAGTATTTCCTCTTCAGCCCTCAGGAATCGGGGGTGAATAAGGTTCCTCGATTCCGTTCGATGGGCGTAGCTCAGCAAATGCCTGACGGAACATTTGATTTCGTGGTTCAGCACCGCCTCAGAACTCAGTCGGAACTGATTAAGAAACTGGCGCATGGTCGTGTGAGCAAGACCAAGGACGGTGCTGTTCAGCTTACCTTAAAGGTGTTCTGCCATGAGGGAATCAACATCGCCCAAACGTTGGCTGTTGAGGCAGCAGAAGGGGCTGATGCGGTATTGGATTACCAACTGAAACATTAAGATGTTTTCTCTTCAACTAAAACGATAAGTAAGAAACAGACAGATGAGTTGTTATTTAATTAAGGTGGAGAATGGGCACAAGGTTGCCCGCTCCATCACTTCGGAAGAGGAGTATAAGCAGTTGCGTGGAAGCAATGAGCAGAAGGCGAATCTTCGTCTGGCTCGTGCCGGAAACGATGCTGCGAAACGGAGACTGGTGCAGTTTAATTATTCCGGCCACTATCCGCAAGGGGTGGTGAAGGGAATGAAACTGCCAAGCGGTGCTTTCGGATTTGATATGGATGAGCCGGAGGCTTTCGCCAAGGCTGCCAAGCTGCTGCTGAAAGAACCGGACAAGTACGGACTGCTGATGCTGGAACGCAGTGCACGACAAGGCGGACATGCGGTGTTTGAGCGCGAAAAGGGCAAGACGGTTCTGGAGAATCAGGTGAGAATTGCTACGATGCTGCAATGCGAAATGGATACTTCGGCTCACGACATCAACCGGGTTTATTTCACTACTACATCGGATGGAGAAGATCTGCTCTTTCTTTCGCCACGGCTCTTCAAGGATACTTATGATGAGGTTGCTGTGGCTGCTGAAGGGAAAGTTCTAGAAGAAAGAGAACGGTACGGACAAGAGGAATTGCCGGAAGGAGCGCACAAGGCAAACAAGCATTATGAGCCTTGGAAGGAAGAATTCAAGAAGAATCCTCAAGGGAGTTTTAAGAGTCAAGAATTTAAGAATTCGAGAATTTCTTCTCAGAAAGCTTCTCAAGGGGTTTTAAAAGGTCAAGAATTTAAGAATTCGAGAATTTCGTCCTCTGCTGCTTCATCCGCTTCGACTCCCTCTGTCTCTCAGGACAATTACCTTGGGATTCCTTATGGGGAAATCATTAAGAAATGGTGGCAACTGTATAATGACGGGCAGGAGCCGATGCGCTCTAACCGCAATACGCTGACCTTCGAGCTGGCTGTGAATCTGCGCCACATCTGTGGCTTCGACCGCAATCAGCTGGCTCAGATTATTCCCTGCTACGATGGGTTTCCCGAACAGGAAAAGATGGCTTGCATCAACTCGGCATTGAACGAGAAAATCACGCAAATGCCTAAGCGACTGAAGGATGTGCTCTCTGCCATCCGTCAGGAACGAATGAAGCAGGGAAATGCAGGTGGTGGTTCGGCGGCTGACAATGAGGCGCTGGTAAATGCACTGGACGAGGCTAACGCCAAGGACGATCTGTTCTATTATAATGCGCTGCCTAAGTTGCCGCAAGGCATTCGGGATTCCATCAGCGCAGTGGGTCCGGCACTTGCACTGCCTGTAATCACAGCCATCTGTCCTGCCATCGGAATGCTCGCTACGGGCGTGAAGGTTTCCGTTCACGGCAAGATGAACTCGCTGAACCTCATCTCCTACATCGCCGGTGATTTTGCATCTGGTAAGGGTAGCATTGACCCCGTGATTGACGCATGGACTTCGGAAGTGAAGGAAATGGACAAAATGTATCAGCAGAAGGAGGATGAATGGCGAGCCAAGAAACGTGCGGCCAAGAACAAGAAGGAGCAGCCCGAAGAACCTAAACTGCCCGTAAGATGCCTGACATTGAACAATACGGTGGCTAACCTTGCTGAGCGCTTGGCTAATACGGAAGGCAAGCACGCCTTCTCGTTTACTCCGGAAGCTGACACCGTAGCGCAGAAGTGGAAGTCGGCAATGAGCGATTTCTCAGTCATGTTGAGACAGGCTTATGACGGAACAAGTTATGAGCGTGAGGCAAGAAGTGCGGATGCAGTGAATGTTCATATAGACAGACTGTTATGGAACGTAGTGATGTGTGGAACGCCTGATGCGCTCTATCGAGTAGTAAGCAATTATACGGATGGTTTTCAAAGCCGTATCATCGTGGCAAAAACGCCCGATAATACCTTCACTCCACTTTCTGACAACATGTATGTAATGAACGAACGCCAGCGCGACCGCATCATTCAGATAGCTCATCTGCTGCCGCTGATGTCGGGTGAGGTAGTGCTGCCGAAGCTGGAGGAAAAGGGTAGAAAATGGCTGGAACAGATCAGACTGGAAACGATGAAAAATGACGACAAGGTGAAAGCCCGCCAGCGTTTCCGTATCTGTCCAACCACGATGAGAATGATGACCTGCATCATGCTCTGCAAGGTGGCAGAATCGCTGATTCAGAAGCATGGGTTCCAGGGCGCTGAGACACAGTTGAAGCAGAATCCGCAGTTGTGGAAGGAACTGATAGTGAAGATGCAGACGCCAACCATGCTTGCTGTCTTCGACACCCTGGCTGATTATCAGCTTGAGAATGCTCTCTACTTTTTCCGCAGTCGCATAGAGGATGCTTTTTCATCGAAAAACTATTCAGGGCAGTCGCCATACGATCGTTCACGACGTGGCAGAAACGATTCTATTTTTGAATGCTTAGACGTAACCTTCACCTTCGAACAGGCTCAGCAGCAGAGTGTTGCCGTCAAGGGTGCTAACGTTACGCACGAGGCTGTAAGGCAGATGTTGAAGAACTGGAAGCGACAGGGGCTTATCAATATTCTGCCCGATGCGCGTTATCAGAAAGTAGCATCTACGGTTTAAATCCGGTCATTTCCGGTCATTAAGGTCAAGGTCATTAAGGTCATTAAGGTTTTCGGTTCTGAAAACCAGCCTTAATGGCCCATCCTTAAGCCTTGTATTCAATTATAAATTATTCAATTATCAATTATTAATTGTAAATTAACATGCACATTTGTATATTTCGCCGCCGTTTCACTCCATGGGGAGTAGATGGCACAATGGTTATTAACGGTAAGTTTTTCTGCGGAACATTGGAGCGTCCTAAGGGTTATCTGAAAGCTGATGCTTACAGACTGGCACTTGTGCCGGTTACCAATCCTAAGTTTCTGAGGGATGATGAGAAGAGCAGACTCATGCCTGTTATTCTGAAGGAAAACGGCAGAGCTCCGAAGTCTGTCATCCGCAAGCCGTTTTTCGTTCCGGGCAATGGCCCTTATAAATTAATGTATGGCAGCATCATTCTGGGCAGATCCTACATTTCGGGACTTGTGCTTCATTCTGAGGAATACTTCTCGGAGTTTTGCGAGAAGGTGGATGAAGCAATCAGGAACAGGGAGCACATCACGCTCGTTATCAGAGACTGGGGCTTTGATGCGATTCCGCTTAAGTATTTATCACCTTTCAAATCATCCGTAAAATCATTATCATGCGTAAGATAAAGGAAATCATCATTCATTGCAGTGCGACTAAGGAAGGTCGCAACTTCACCGTAGCGGATATTGACCGCTGGCACCGCGAGCGCGGAATGCGCTGCATAGGTTATCATTTCGTGGTTTATCGTGACGGCAGCATTCATGTAGGTCGTGCGATAGAGGAGGTTGGCGCCCATTGCAAGGGCCATAATTCCATCAGCATAGGCGTCTGCTACATCGGCGGTTTATCGAAGAAAGGTAAGCCGAAGGACACAAGAACCCGAGACCAGAAAGCGGCAATGCAATCGCTCATCGAGCAGCTGAAGGAGGAATTCCCGTTAGCCACGATTCATGGTCATAATGAGTTCGCCAACAAAGCCTGTCCCTGCTTTAATGTAAAGAAGGAGTGGGGCTAACAGATAGGGAACGCACTGCGTTCCCTATTTATATTATATATGGTACTTATTCTGGTAGTGGCGCTTGGATTTAACAGGGGCTCCATGGAAGGAACCACTGCCCATACCGCTGCCACGAAGACTCTCATGGAAGCCTGAACCACCGCTGTATTCGCCCCAGCGAGCTCTGATTCTATCTACATAATTAACCGTCTCCGTGCCTCGCATATAACCGTATTTCACTACCGGGTCTGTGTAATAAGCCGGTTGAGAAAGGCGCAGAATATAATCACGGATCACGCCCCAGTTGTGCGGATTCTGACCATGTTTGCGAGCCAGCGCCATCGCATCTCTGATGTGGAAATAGCCGCCATTATAAGATGCAAGGGCGAAAAGCATGCGCTGGGAAGGGTCGCCTACATCCGAGAAATGCCCCTGCAATTCCGCCATATATCTGGCTGCCGCAGCTATATTCGCCTCTGGTTCATGAATCATGCTCATCGGCAAACCCAGATGGGCAGCCGTGCCTGGCATAATCTGCATCAGTCCGCACGCTCCAGCCCACGACTTTGCATTCGGGTCAAAACAGCTCTCCTGATAACATTGGGCAGCCATCAGACGCCAGTCCATGCGAGCCGTTCCGCTATAGCGCTGGAAGAGGTGGTCGTAGCGGGAAATAACACCCTTAGAACGGTTCAGGAATGGTGAATAAACGTGGCGGCGCACGCTGGCAGAAGAGAGCAGCCACGATTCTTCCTGCTTGACCTGAGCAATCAGCTTAGGCTTAAACCAGCCGTTCAGGGTGTCGGCAAGACTCTTGTTACCATTCAGCACAGCCCATTGGGTTCGGGTGCTGTCGGGCGTAACACCACAGAACAGCAGGTTGCCTCTGGTCTGTTTTCGGGGTAGGGGCACGGCAATCACATCACCTTCTCCCTTCTCAAGTTTACGCACCATTTCAGCCGTATCCTTACATTCTTCTACGCGTAACGACACGCCGATCTGCTGGGCAAACTTCTCGCAGAGCAGATATTGCAGTCCCATTCCGTGGCTGTGGTAATCATAATAGGTAGTAGGGCCGTTAACGGTAAGCATGATGAGCTCACCATTTGCCTGAATATCTTCGAGCGAAAGCCCTTTGTTGGTTGAAGCAGGTTTCTTCTCATCGCCATCAGCCCCATCAGAGTTGTCCGCATACTCCATTTCGCCTACAGGAGTTCCCCATGGCGTAAGCTCCTGCTGTGGTTTCTTGTCGGCACAGGCAGCGAGCAAAAATAGTGCATATAATGCGTATAAATATCCTTTATTCTTCATTTCAGCTGCAAAAGTACGAAATATTTTGCACATAAGTGAGAAATTATTTGTTTATTCTAATAAAAATATGTACTTTTGCAATGTTTTTCAAACAAAATATAGAAATATGTTACGAATAGCAGTACAAAGTAAGGGTCGTCTTTTCGACGACACCATGAATCTTTTAGCAGAGGCTGACATCAAAGTAAGCGCCTCTAAACGCACCCTTCTGGTGCAGTCAAGCAACTTTCCTCTCGAGGTTCTCTACCTTCGTGATGATGATATTCCTCAGAGCGTAGCCTCTGGTGTGGCAGATATCGGAATCGTGGGCGAGAACGAGTTTGTTGAGCGTGGAGAGAATGCGCAGATTATTGACCGTCTGGGTTTCAGCAAGTGCCGCCTGAGCCTCGCCATTCCTAAGAAGATTGATTATCCGGGATTGCAATGGTTCAACGGCAAGAAGATTGCTACTTCTTACCCTAACATCCTGCGCAAGTTTATGAAGAAGAACAACATCAATGCCGACATCCATGTCATTACGGGTTCTGTAGAAATCAGTCCGGGCATCGGTTTGGCTGACGGTATTTTCGATATTGTAAGTTCTGGTTCTACTCTGGTCAGCAACAATCTTGCTGAGGTTGAGGTGGTGATGAAGAGCGAGGCTCTGCTCATCGGCAACTGGAACATGGACGAGGAGAAGCATGAGATTCTGAACGAGATGCTGTTCCGCTTCGAGGCTGTACGTTCTGCACAGGACAAGAAATACGTGATGATGAATGCTCCTAAGGAAAAGATTCAGGAGATTACAGAAGTATTGCCAGGCATCAAGAGTCCTACGATTATCCCGTTGGCTGATGAGGAATGGTGCTCTATCCACACCGTGCTCGATGAGAAGCGTTTCTGGGAAATCATAGGCAAGTTGAAGGAACTCGGTGCACAGGGCATCCTGGTAACACCAATCGAAAAGATGATATTGTAATAATGTGTAGTGTTTAATGTGTAATGTTTATTTAGAGACATTATGCGTTAAAAACTAAACATTAAACATTAATAATTAAATATTAATAATAGGAATGAAGGTAATAAAGTATCCTGCAAAGGAGGAATGGAGCGAGATTGTAAAACGCCCACACCTGGATGTTTCGCAGCTGAATGCGACCGTACAAGGTGTACTCGACGATGTGAAAAACCATGGCGACGAAGCCGTGAAGCGTTACGAGGAGAAGTTTGATCATGCCCATCTCGATTCTTTGGCTGTGACTGAAGCTGAAATCGAAGAGGCAGAGAAAATGGTTTCTCAAGAACTGAAAGACGCTTTGCACCTCGCCCATCATAACATTGCCGCATTCCATCATAGCCAGAAGTTTGATGGTGTAAAGGTTGAAACTTGCCCTGGTGTAACCTGCTGGCAGAAGAGTGTGGCTATTGAGAAGGTGGGATTGTATATCCCGGGAGGTACTGCTCCTCTCTTTAGTACCGTTCTGATGCTAGCAACTCCTGCCAAGATTGCGGGATGTAAAGAAATAGTACTGTGTACTCCTCCTGATAAAGAGGGCAAGGTGAACCCGGCTATCCTCATGGCGGCAAAGATTGCGGGCGTAAGCAAGATCTTTAAGGCGGGTGGCGTTCAGGCTATCGGAGCCATGGCTTACGGTACGGAGAGCGTGCCTAAGGTTTATAAGATTTTCGGTCCGGGCAACCAGTTTGTCATGGCTGCCAAGCAGCAGGTTTCCCTGCATGATGTGGCAATCGACATGCCTGCCGGTCCGTCTGAAGTTTGTCTTATTGCCGACGAAACAGCCAACCCTGTGTTTGCTGCTGCCGACCTGCTGTCGCAGGCTGAACATGGTTTCGATTCTCAGGTTTTCTTCATTACTACATCTGAAAAGGTGTTGAATGATGTAAAGAATGAAGTTGAAGTACAACTTGAACGTTTGCCACGTAAGGAGATGGCACAGACCTCGTTAGACAACTCTAAGTTTATTCTCGTGAAGACCGAAGAGGAGGCAATCGACCTCTGTAATACTTATGCGCCGGAGCATCTGATTATCGCTACAGCCGATTACGAGCAGCTGGCAGAAAAGGTAGTGAATGCAGGTAGTGTATTCCTCGGCAACTATGCGTGCGAAAGTGCAGGCGACTATGCTAGCGGCACGAACCATACTCTTCCAACCCATGGTTATGCTTTGGCTTACAACGGAGTGAACCTGGACAGCTATCATCGCAAAATCACCTTCCAGCATCTTACAGAAGAAGGTATTCGTAACATTGGAAATGCTGTAGTGACCATGGCAGAAAATGAGCAGCTTGAAGCTCATGCCAACGCGATGAGACTGAGAGTGAACAGTTTGAAATAATAGGAAGAAACGGGAAGTTGTAAAGATACTTCTTAATAGCTTTTGAAAGAAAAATGAAAGAATTGAAAGATTTGTGCCGAGAGAACATCTGGAATCTGGCACCTTACAGTTGCGCCCGTACGGAGTTTGCAGGCAGAAATGCCCGTGTCTTCCTCGACGCCAACGAAAATCCATATAATGACCCTTACAATCGATATCCTGATCCGCTGCAGGTTGAACTGAAGAAGCAGATCAGCAAGATTAAGGGTGTGGCTGAAGAGAAAATCTTCCTGGGTAATGGTTCTGACGAGGCCATCGATTTGGTTTACCGTGTGTTCTGCCGCCCGGGTAAGGATAATGTAGTAGCGATTGCACCTACTTACGGAATGTATGAAGTTTGTGCAGACATCAACGATGTAGAGTATCGCTCTGTATTGCTCGATGAAAACTATCAGATTTCTGCCGAAAAACTCCTGGCAGCCTGCGATGAACTAACGAAGGTAATCTGGATCTGCAGTCCGAACAATCCTACGGGCAATCATATCAACCGCGAGGCAATCGTAGAGGTGTTGCAGAAATTCCAGGGTATTGTCATCATCGACGAAGCCTACAGCGACTTCTCTTCGGAGCGCACATTCCGTAGCGTGCTCGACAGATTTCCTAACATGATTGTGCTCAACACCATGAGCAAGGCGTGGGGCTGTGCAGCTCTCCGTCTGGGAATGGCTTTTGCGAGCAAGGAGATAGTTGACATATTCAATAAGGTGAAATATCCTTATAACGTCAATCTGCTTACTCAGGAGCATGCGTTGGAGGTGATGAAGAATCCGCTGAAGGTTGACGAATGGGTGAAGAACATCCTGCAGGAGCGTTCTAAAGTAATGGCTGCATTCCTGGATCTGCCTATCTGCAAGAAGGTTTATCCTACTGATGCAAACTTCTTCCTGGCAAAAATGACCGACGCTAATGCCATCTATAATTATCTGGTTGCGCAAGGCATTATCGTAAGAAACCGCAACAAGGTTCAGTTGTGCGGCAACTGTCTGAGAATCACGATAGGAAACAAGAGTGAGAATGCTGAATTACTCGGTGCTTTGAGACAGTACTAGTATTTAAGCAGCACACCCTGCTTTTGAGACAGTACTAGCATTTAAGCAGCACGCCCTGAAAGGGCAGAAGCTCCTAGCCCAGGGCAACACCCTGGGTCATATATATTAACAACCAAGTCGCCCTGTAAGGGCAAAAGCTTCACATATTTAAAGCTTTTGCCCTTACAGGGCGACTTTAGTATATCACATTCTAAACCCAGGGTGTTGCCCTGGGCTAGGAGCTTCTGCCCTTTCAGGGCGTATTGCTGACAATTATCTTCTTCTGCCTCTTCCTTCATTTCTTCTTTGATTTCCACGACCGCCGCGTTCGTTCTTATCCCCGCTATTATAGCGGTTCTTGCGATTGTGGTTGTCGTTGTCGAAATTAGGGTTGAAACTCTTTTTCTTCTTGTCCTTGAAGAAGCCGGCACCCTGGTCTTTCTGATTTCTCAGCTCGGCTCTCGCCGCTGCTACGGCATCACGGATGTTGGCATTCGAAGGCTTACCTGATTTTAGAGATTTTCCGTTATTCAGGTATTTCTCCTCATCATAGCAACCCACATTGCCATATCCCTTTGGGGCAAAGCGGTCAGAAGCATTTCTGCCACGGCTTTTTCCTGCATTCGGTTCAGATGCATTTCTGCCAGCTCCACGCTTGCCTTTAGCACCTTTTCCTACACCTGGATTATCGTATGTAGAACCTATCGCCTTATCGTCATAATGCGTCTTCTTACCCTTGAAACTGCCACCCATGCTCTTCCTGTCGTAGAGTTTGTCGATGAGGTCGGCTCTGCCTATGCGGCGAAGTTCACTCTCGATGGCGCGGCGCTCTTCAGGCTTGTACCAGAAGAAGAACATGCGCTGGGCAAGCTTCTCTTTCTGCGTCTTGGCGCTGAAGACCGGCTCCAGGGTGTAAGGATCGTACCCCGTGTACCAGGTCTCGGTAGAAATGGTCATTGGAGTAGGGGTGAAATCCTGCACCTGTTCCAGATGAAAATCCAGTCCCTTCGTAATGACGGCAAGTTCAGCCATGTCTTCTTCATGACAGCCCGGATGCGAACTGATGAAGTAAGGAATGATCTGCTGGTTCAGACCTTCTTCCTTGTTGATCTTGTCGAAGATGCGCTTGAACTCGTAGAAGAGGTCGAACGACGGCTTGCGCATGAACTTCAAGACCTCCGGACTCGTATGTTCAGGAGCCACCTTCAATCGACCGCTCACGTGCTTGGTAATCAGTTCGCGCGTGTATTCTCTAGCCGCCTGATTCACCTTTTCGTCCTTGCTCTTATGCAGCAGAAGGTCGTAACGCACACCACTACCTATGAAACTCTTCTTGATTCCCGGCAAAGCATCTACAGCATGATAAATCTCCAGAAGCTTGCTGTGGTCGGTATTGAGATTCGGACAAATCTGAGGGTTTACACACGACGGACGCTTGCACACTTCGCAGGCTTTCTGATTCTTGCCGTGCATTCCGTACATGTTGGCAGAAGGACCTCCCAAATCGCTCAGATAGCCCTTGAAGTCAGGCATTTGGATGATTTTCTTCACCTCCTTCAGAATGCTCTCCTTGCTGCGGCAAACCACGAATTTGCCCTGATGGGCAGAGATGGTGCAGAAAGAACAGCCACCGAAACAGCCACGATGAAGGTTCACGGAGAACTTGATCATATCGTAGGCAGGAATGGTCTTGCCCTTGTATTTAGGGTGAGGCAAACGCGTATAAGGAAGGTCGAAAGCCGCATCCAGTTCCTCGGTTGTCATCAGCGGGAAAGGCGGATTTACCACCACGTATTTGCCGTCAACTTCCTGAATCATACGCTGAGCATGCATCTTGTTGGCTTCTTCCTCCAGATGGCGCACGTTCTCAGCCTGTCCCTTCTTGTTGTGAAGGCACTCTTCGTGGCTATGAAGGATGATGTCATCGTCCTTGAAACCGCCCGGAATCTCACTTTCCTTGCAGTAGAAAACCACCTGCGGCATTTCGTGGATCTGGCTAAGCGTCTTGCCTTCTGCAAAGGCATTGGCTAGTTCTACGATAGAACGTTCGCCCATTCCGTAGAGAATGAGGTCGGCGCCCGAATCGCAGAGAATGCACTTGCGGAGCTCGTCTTTCCAATAGTCGTAGTGGCTGATGCGACGCAACGACGCCTCAATACCGCCTAGTGCTACAGGTACGTCGGGAAAGAGTTTCTTCAGTATCTGCGTATAGACGATAGAAGGATAATCGGGGCGCATGTCGTGTCGGGAGTCGGGACTGAAAGCATCCTCGCTACGCATGCGGCGGTTTGCCGTGTAGCGGTTCACCATCGAGTCCATGGCACCCGGAGAAACACCAAAGAAGAGGCGAGGGCGACCGAGTTTCTTGAAATCTCGGAAATCGCCGTGCCAGTCGGGCTGGGGAACGATGGCTACCCGATAGCCGTTAGCCTCCAGCATTCGTCCGAGGATGGCAGGACCGAAGGATGGGTGGTCAACGTAAGCATCTCCTGAAAAGAGGATGACGTCGAGCTCGTCCCATCCGCGTAACTCGCATTCTTTCTTGGTGGTAGGTAAGAAATCTGTTAACTTATAATCCATTCAATATTGTTTAATCATTTACTGCGTCTGGTTCTGCATCAGCTGCAGCCTCAGCCTGCTTCTTGTCTTTCCAGTCTACGTAGAGCAGAACGAGGTTATGAAGACCGAGCGCCTTCATGTTCTGATTGTAGATGACGTCGAGACAGAGGTCGAGCAACTCCTTATCCTTGATGTCGCTACTTTCGAGGAGTGAACGCACATTAAGTTTCAGCTTGTCGAGCACTTCCTCGTCGATAATGCCGTTGCTGTCTACGAGGTTGCGCAGTAACTGATACTTTTCGATAGTCTCTAAATGCTGGTCGCTCACTTCGATAGAGCGAGTGCCAGACTGGTTGGCTTGAATCTTATACATAAGCTTAAAAATTTTATCTGTTTTATTTTGAATTTAATCTGTCAGAAACTTGAGAATGCCGAGCAGCACGCTGCTTCGGGTTCTTTCGTCGATGATGCATTCCAGCGGAAATCCCATGACGAAGGTGCGGTAAGTAGTGCTCTTGTAGGCAACCGCCGCACTCGTACCCGTATCGTATTGCATCGCCGTGAAGGCGTAATTGCCAACCGGTTTCAATATCTCGGGATGGGTTGCCGCATAATGCTGGGCATTCAGTTCGTTGTAATAGCTGAACTGCAGACCTAACCCCTTGACGTTAGGCGAAGTGTAGACAATACTGTCTCGTTCTGTTACGGTTGAATCTTCGGGATTGATGTCCCTGGTGATGGCCGTAGAACCTGTAGGCTCATAGCTGAGTTTCAGAATATCGCTCAGGAACGCCTGTTCCTCTTCAGTCTGCATGTCGCTTCCGGTGTAAGAACCGCTTATCAGGATTCTGCCGCCTTGGCTGGCGTACTGCCTGATGCTGTTCTGCAAGGCAGGCGTGAACGACTTGAAGAAGGCGTGAGTATAGCCGTCATGGCGCTCCAGTCCGTTGATGAGGTCAACAGCCTGATAGTTCTGCATCTGAACCCTGCCGCTGGCGATAACTTCGCTCGAACAGCTGGAAATATTATATTTGCCCGAAGCCGCAATACTCGTAGCGTGCGCCTGAACATAGTTGAAGTCGTTGCCTGCCACAAACTTGCCAATCATTTCGTTGCCGCTGAAACCGAGTCCGAAACTGGTTTCGTTGCCCATTCTGCTTCTGTCGAACACCTGTTGCTTGCCGCTCCATCCCGCCGTAAGTCCGTAGCTTACGCCTGGGTCTTGGTCGAAGTCAAATCCCTGCTTTTCCTCATCGTCCACGACCTGCGGAGAGGCAAGACGATGGAAATTGTTCACGATGAGCACAGACTTGCTGGCAGCAGGATTATAGAGCACAGAGAGGGTTTCGGTGGTGAAACTTTCTCCTCCTGCATTAACCGCAGCCACCTTGAAATGATATAGTTTGCCCGGTTCCAGCTGCATCTGACAACGGGTGGTGTTCACGATGGTTCCGTTGTCAAATCCGCCTTGTCCTTCTGCTTTATAAATAATGTATGAAGTAGGGCGGGCAGATGGTTCCGTCTTGTCCAGCTGGGCTGTCCATGAGAGTAGGGCAACACCTTGGTTCTGCGTAACGCTGAAGTTCTGCGGAGCCAGCGGCTGGACCACGTAGCGGGTTCCATGATTGCTGTTTACGAAGCGCAGGATGGTTTTGTAGATGGAGCGTGCGATATAGAACTTTCCGAGCGGATCCTGAGCAATTCTCATGTCAGGGAAATTCTGATGCGAAAGCATTTCGAGAATAGCCGACGGAACTTCCGGCAGACGGGTTTCAGAATAGTTTCTGTCCCATAGGTAGCGTTTGCCGAATTCTCCGAACTGAGCCGTGAGATCCGTAACGAGATTATCGCGCAAAGCTCTTGCGAAATCCTTGGATGTAAATCTGGAGATTCCGCTGTTCAGTATTCCGTCGTTATAATCTGTGGTGCAGATAGCGAGGGCTCCGACGGTAGTTTTTCCATCCTTATTGTAGCCCGCATCACTATGAAGCGCCAGCGAGAGTTCTATAGGCACGTGCTTGCCATTTTTGGCAGGCATGTAAACCGAACCGCCGCCCAGCCAGTTGGTCATTAACGAACGGGCGTTGATGTCGTCGGCGTAATCATTTTCTCCTTTTCTGCCGCCATAAACCTTGTAGGGAGCGCCTGCCCATTGGGCGTAGTACCGGGCTCCTTCCAGGCAACGGGGCAATCCGCTGGTGTAACCGCCACGTTCTATATTTCCCATGCCGCCGCCAAAGCGTACAGCATCGGTAGTTACGACTCCACGGCGTGAAGCCTTGTTGGTGCAGACTACGCGGTTAAACTCGTTGCAGCCCTTGTCGAAATCGAAGGTGCCCAGATAAACCCAGGTTCCTCCGCCCATGCGCTGGTTAACTGAAAATTCCGTAGCTTCGCCCTTGTGGTAAACGATGTATTTTGCATCGCTCACGCTCTTGGGGAGCGACTGGTAGCTGACGTAGACTGCGTATTTTCCGGCTTCCTTGAAACGGGGCTGATAGCTAACCAGACTGGTTTTCTTGCGCTTGGTAGCCTTCGCCTGTCTCACGGTTCCCATGCGGAATGGATTTTCCCCATCCTTCAGTCTAGAGCAGTTGGCAAAACCGAGCGAATCGCAGTTTTTCCATCGCTTGCTCGCCTCCTTTTCGAAATAATAAACCGACTTTACGGCGTCATCATTATCGATGATGATTTCGTTCGTCTGCCAGTCTCTTTCTCGGGGTGTAAAGACGATGGCTCCCGCATTCTGAAGCATCGGAATGAGGTAGGGCACTACGATGGTTTGGGTGAAGAGATCTTCGTTGGTGCAAAACAGGTTAGGGCGTTGCCATTTCCATACATCTCTGTCGGCATAATAATACCGTCCGTGCGAGGCCCATAGCGAAAGATGCCTGTTCTGTAGTCCTGCCGTAACGAAATAAGGGCGGGAAACATTAAACACCCATGGGTCGCCATCATACCCGATGCCTTGCCATGCGCCGCTGTTAGCCTCGTCGTAGGTAGGAAAAAACGATTTGCCGTTAGCCTGAAGCGAAGCTCCAGCGGCTAACAGCAAACTGCTTATCAAACAATATGTTATGTTTTGGTGTTTCACTTTACGAATACTCCTTCTTAAATAGATGATTTACCCGTTATCAGCTAACGTTTAATCAATATTTCCGATTGTGAACTTCTCCGGTTTCTTTCCTTTGAAATCCTTGAAGTACAACTTGATTTCACGCATGTCTTTGTCAACATCTCCTGACGGGATAATCTGCCTGGTACATTGGATGACCTTCTTCTCATAGTCAAGCCCATAGAGATGGATAGGCAGATGCGCCTTGAGGGCTATGAAATAGAATCCCTTTTTCCATTCCGGGTTGAGCGAGCGGGTACCTTCGGGCGTAATGCACAGTCCGAAAGCCTTCCGCTTATCCGCTTCTGCAGCCAGATTATCCGTCATGCTGGTATGTTTGCTTCTCCACACAGGAATACCTCCCATCTTTCTGAAGATAGGACCTAGCGGCCAGAAGAACCATTCCTTTTTCATGAGGAAATTACATTTGATTCCCTCAGCATGGGCAAAGAGCTGGCCCAGTATCAGATCCCAGTTGCTGGTGTGCGGAGCCATGCAGATAATATACTTTTCAGGAAGCTCCTGGGTGATGATTTTCTTATAGCCCAAGCGCTTATACAATATCCATTGACAAATTCCTTTTACCATATATATAAATAGGTGTATTTTCTGATTCTGATGATAATAGGATTATGCCAAGTTTGAAATCTGGTCGATGATTTCGCTCATCTGCTTGTTGAAGTCGCCTATGAGCTTTTTATAATATTCACCCTTCTTGATTCCCGGTTCCGGGTGAGACACGCGGCTGATGTAATCGCCGTTTATCATAACGATAGCTGAAAGAATGCCATCCACATCTTCCTGTGAAGGCTTACCATTATACAAAGATGCAGCTACTGTTTCGGCGAAAAGTTCGCTTGTAATGTAGTTGATCGTGCGCTTTAAATCTCTTTTATTAGCCATAATTCTTTTCTCCTAATTAATGAATAATTAAAAATATCGCTCAAAGATAATCATTTTCTTTGAAATAACATCATTTTTTGGGAAAAAATGTATCTATTAACGCATTTTTAGCATTTTTCTTTCCGTATCTCGCAGAAAAGAGTTATTTTTGCAGATGTTTTTGAAGTTTCAACTAATTAAAATAAAAACGAATTATGGAAAAAAGTGCATTGCAGATTGCAAGAGCTGCTTATCAGCCAAAATTGCCTAAGGCTCTCCTGGGTCCAGTAAAGGCAGTTGAAGGTGCAGCAACACAGTCAGTAGGTAATCAGGATGAAATCAAGGCGTTGTTCCCTAACACTTATGGAATGCCTGTTATTACATTCGAGGCAGGTGAGGCTAAGGAACTTCCTGCTTTCAACGTAGGTGTTATCCTCTCTGGTGGTCAGGCTCCTGGCGGTCACAACGTGATTTCTGGTCTCTTCGACGGTGTGAAGTCTCTCAACCCAGCTAACAAGCTCTATGGTTTCATCCTCGGTCCTGGTGGTCTCGTTGACCATAAGTACATGGAGATTACTTCTGAACTCATGGACGAATACCGCAATACTGGTGGTTTCGACATCATCGGTTCCGGTCGTACCAAGCTTGAGAAGGAAGACCAGTTTGAGAAGGGTATTGAGATTCTTCGTGAACTCGGCATCAAGGCACTTGTCATCATCGGTGGTGACGACTCAAATACCAACGCTTGCGTTCTCGCAGAATACTATGCTGCCAAGAAGTATGGCGTACAGGTAATCGGTTGCCCTAAGACTATCGACGGCGACTTGAAGAACGAGCAGATTGAGACTTCTTTCGGTTTCGATACAGCCTGCAAGACATATTCTGAGCTCATCGGTAACATCGAGCGTGACTGTAACTCAGCACGTAAGTACTGGCACTTCATCAAGCTGATGGGTCGTTCAGCATCTCACATCGCTCTTGAGTGCGCTCTCCAGACTCAGCCAAACATCTGCTTGATTTCTGAGGAGGTAGAGGCTAAGGAAATGTCACTCGATGATGTTGTTACTTATATTGCAACTGCAGTAGCTAACCGTGCTGCTGAGGGCAACAACTTCGGTACTGTTCTCATCCCAGAGGGCCTGATCGAGTTCATCCCAGCTATCAAGAAGCTCATCGCAGAATTGAACGAGGTTCTTACAGACCCTGCAACAGGCGAGAGCCGTGAGTTTGCAAGTGCTGAGGAGCAGATTGCATTCGTTAAGGGTGCCATCGCTAAGGACAACCTCGCAGTATTGGAGTCTTTGCCAGCTGACGTAGCTCGCCAGCTTTGCCTCGACCGCGACCCTCACGGAAACGTACAGGTTTCTCTCATCGAGACAGAGAAGTTGCTTTCTCGCATGGTAGCTGAGAAGTTGGCTGCATGGAAGAAGGAAGGCAAGTTTGTTGGTAAGTTCTCTGCACAGCACCACTTCTTCGGTTACGAGGGACGTTGCGCAGCTCCTTCTAACTACGATGCTGACTACTGCTACTCACTCGGTTTCAACGCATCTCGCCTCATCGCTAACGGCAAGACTGGTTACATGTCAATCATCAAGAACACAACAGCTCCTGCTGCTGAGTGGATTGCCGGTGGTGTGCCTATCACAATGATGATGAACATCGAGCGTCGTAACGGTGCCAACAAGCCTGTTATCCGCAAGGCTCTCGTAGAGCTCGACGGTGCTCCATTCAAGTTCTTCGCTTCTAAGCGTGAGCAGTGGGCTAAGGAGACAGCTTATGTTTATCCAGGTCCTATCCAGTACTGGGGTCCATCTGAGGTTTGCGACCAGACCACAAAGACTCTCCAGTTGGAGCAGGCTAAGTAATAAGAAATAAATCATATTTTTTATATGTCAACAAGACGAACGGCTTCTTCACAAAAAAAGGGTACTGTGGCGAGAAGGAAGACTTCTTCCCGTCGTGGGGGCTCTCGTGGCAGAAGGCGTTCGTCTTCTGTTTTTCAGCGTTATCCCCGATGGGCTTGGTGGATTGGTGGAACGGCGGTAGTAGTGCTGTATGTTTTCCTGTTCTATCATTTCTTCGTCAGTCCTACCGGTTTCAGATGGCGTGCCCTCTATGGCGACGAGGTGTATCCCGAAGGCTACGAGATTCATGGCATTGATATCTCTCATTATCAGGGCAAGATAGACTGGGAGCAGCTCAACAATGCGATGATCAAGGGCTGTCCTGTGCGCTTTGTCATCATCAAGAGTACCGAGGGTTCCAGCAGCCTGGATGAGAATTTCCGCGAGAACTTCAATCAGGCTCGCGACTATGGATTCATCCGTGGCGTGTATCATTTCTGGAGCAATAAATCTACGGCTCGCGAACAGGCATATTACTTTCTGGAGCAGGTGCATCTTACGGATGGCGATCTTCCGCCCGTACTCGATATCGAGCATAAGCCCGATGACAAGAGTGTTGAGGATTTTCAGCGTGATGTGCTCACTTGGCTGCATATCGTAGAGGATAGGTATCATGTGAAACCGATCATCTATACCTATTACAAGTTTAAGGAGCAGTATCTCAGCGCACCCGTTTTCGATGACTATCCTTACTGGATAGCGCATTATTATGTAGATAAGGTGCAGTACAAGGGCAAGTGGAAGTTCTGGCAGCATACGGATGCAGGAAAGCTTCCGGGCATCAAGGGCTATGTGGATTTCGATATCTACAACGGCAGCTATTACGATCTGCGCCAACTCTGCATCGGCAGCAAGGACAAGGATAAGAAATTGTGGGATGATGATGAAGAATAAAGCTTGATTTTTCCAAAGGGGGAAAGATCAAGCTTTATTTTTTTCTGCTGTTTTTATTCTTTATTGTTGGTTTTACGCTCCCAGTACCAGGCAGGTCCAGTTGTTATCTACCTGTCTTGTTATCTCGTGCAGTCCCAGCTCATCTGCCTTCTCCAGCAATACAGGCACATCTTCCTCGTAGAAACCGCTCAGAATCAGTGTGCCGCCCATATTCATCACGCTGCGGAAGAGTTTCATGTCTTCCAGCAGGATGTTGCGGTTGATGTTCGCCATCACCACGTCGGAGACACCGCTCACGTGGTTCAGTACACTGCTGTTTCCGAAGAGTACCTCCATGTTATCTACGCCATTCAGCACGGCATTGTGCTTGGCGTTCTCCACGCTCCATTCGTCGATGTCGTAGCCCACCACATCCTTGGCGCCGAGCTTCGAGGCGGTGAGTCCCAGGATGCCCGTACCCGTACCGCAGTCTAGTATGCGCTTGGTCTTGACAGGCATTCCCAGCAGCTGTGCGATGATCATACGGGTGGTTTCATGGTTGCCGGTTCCGAAGGCCAGCTTTGCCTCGATGCCGATCTCGATGATGTCGGGACGGTCGCTGGTGTCCGGATAGAGTTCCGGATGCTTGGCATCGTAGATTACTACCTGGTCGCCCACGAAGATAGGGTCGAAGCCCTGCTCTTCCCATTCCTGGTTCCAGTCCTTGTCTTCGGCATCCTGGATGTCGTAGGTTATCTGGGTGTCCATGATAGGGAAGTCGGCGATGTAGGCATCCAGCGCCTCCTTGTCGAAGAGGTCTTTCTGCACGTATGCCTCCATACCCGTTTCGGTTTCTTCAAACGATTCGAATCCAGCCTCGGCAGCACCGTCGGCGAGCAAGTCCTGGCAGGCTTGCATCAAGTCGGCCGATGTCTCGATATTGAATGTCGCTACTAAATATTTCATGTCTTTTTTCTATTGATTTTGTCCTAAAAATGCTTACGGATGTTCTAAAAAGTTTGAAATCCTTTAAATCTTCTGCAAAATTATAAAAAAATAGGGGAAAACCTACTATTATTTAGGGAAATTCTGTAATTTTGCATCAAAATAAGTGGTATTTTTGCATAAAGAACAGAAAAGATAGGAGAAATATACAATGAAGAAAATGTATCTTCTTGCAGTCCTGATGGCAGCCGCAATGCCATTCACATCGATGGCACAGGACGACGACCTCTACTTCAATCCGAAGAAGGAGGCGAAGGAGAAGGCTGAGAGAAAAGCTGCGTTGCTGCGTGAGTACAAGGCTCAGCAGGCACGCCGCGACAGTATCTATGCCCTCTTCTGGAGCGGCAGCAACCGGAATGTGGATAAGTACAGCCGTGGTGGCAGATTCCTGAGCCACTACGAGAAGGTG
>ERZ869983.8-NODE-8-length-59959-cov-8.434555_pt1 | contig 59959 bp, 58 predicted proteins | sample MGYA00521106_ERZ869983 | MGnify/ENA primary metagenome ERZ869983 (study PRJEB32232, sample SAMN07284972) | human gut metagenome | biome: human-associated habitat; material: feces | host: Homo sapiens | place: Tanzania | collected 2014-04-05 ...
ATACTAACAAATTGTAAAAGGAAATTAGTTTACGCTAACAAAAGATAGTTACAACTAACAATGATAGAGAAAAAGGGGAAGATATCATGCCTTTAATTATGGTTGGAATTGGAGAAACATGTACAATTCAGAGAATCGGTGGAAGTGAAGAAACAAGAAGATTCTTAGCAAACCTCGGTTTTGTACAGGGAGCAGAAGTAACTGTATTATCAGCAATCGGAGGAAATGTCATTGTGAACATTAAAGACTCCAGAGTTGCAATTAATAAGGATATGGCTAGACATATTATGGTTTAATATGTTTGTTATATTGCGTTTATAGGAATAAATTGTCACGTAGCGGTTTATTTGATAGATGCTTGATAGATTTGAAGACGATGAAATATTGAGAAGAAAGGAGATATGACCATGACTTTAGGAGACGCAGCAGTTGGAAGCACAGTTATAGTTGCAAAGATTGACGGAGACGGTGCTTACAAACGTCGTATTATGGATATGGGAATCACAAAAGGAAGCGAAATTTTCATTCGTAAAGTAGCTCCTCTTGGAGATCCTGTTGAAATTACAGTCAGAGGATACGAACTTTCTGTAAGAAAGAATGATGCTCAGTGTGTATTAGTTAAAGAAGCTTAATACATAAGAGTTAGTAGTATCTAATAAAAGTTAGTAATATCTAATATCAAGAAAAGCTATTATTTAAGAGGGAAGTAATTCCCAGGGAGGTAAAAAAGAAATGGCTATTAATATCGCACTTGCGGGTAACCCGAACTGTGGTAAAACTACCATGTTCAATGCCCTGACAGGAGCTAACCAGTATGTTGGTAACTGGCCAGGTGTTACCGTAGAAAAAAAAGAAGGTAAATTAAAAGGAAAGAGAAAAGGGGAAGACATCACGATCACTGACCTTCCAGGTATCTATTCTCTTTCACCATATACATTAGAAGAAGTAGTCAGCCGAGACTTCTTATTAAATGAAAATCCAGATGTTATCATTGACTTAGTTGATGCAACAAACATCGAGAGAAACTTATATCTGACAACACAGCTGATCGAAACTGGTGTACCAGTTGTCATCGCTTTAAATATGGCAGACTTATTAGAAAAACGTGGGATCAAAATTGATGTGGAACGTCTTTCTATGTTATTAAACTGTCCAATCATTGAGACATCCGCATTAAAAGGAAAAGGTCTTGATGAAGTAGTAGAAGAAGCAATCAAAGTTGCGAAGAAGAATACCGTAGATCTGCCAAAAGAGATTTTCTCTAAAGACGTAGAAACAGCGATTGCTGAAGTTAAAAATGTACTTCCATCATCTATTTCTGAAGATAAGAGAAGATGGTATGCAGTAAAATTCCTGGAAAATGACAGCAAAGTAGCAGAAAGCGTAGCACTTTCAGGAAATGGTGCAAAAGTAGTAGAAGATAACAGAACAAAGATTGAAAAAGCTGAAGATGATGATATGGAAAGTATCGTAACAGATGGACGTTATCAGTTTATCCAGAAGATCGTTTCTACTACAGTGAAGAAGAGTGGAGAAAAATTAACAATTTCTGATAAGATCGACCGTATCGTAACAAACCGTATCTTAGGTATTCCTATTTTCATCGCGATCATGTTTGTTGTATATTATATTTCTGTAACAACAATCGGTACTTTAGTAACAGACTGGACAAATGATACATTTGTTGGTGAAATGATTCAGCCAGCAGCTGAAAGCTTTTTAGCAGGAATTGGTGCAAGTGCAACAATTCAGGATCTGATCGTTAATGGTATCATTGGTGGTTTAGGAGCTGTCCTTGGATTCGTTCCTCAGATGGCAATCTTATTCTTATTCCTGTCTATCTTAGAAGATTGTGGATATATGGTACGTATTGCATTCGTAATGGACCGTGTATTCCGTCACTTTGGATTATCAGGTAAATCCTTCATCCCATTACTGATTTCTTCAGGATGTGGAATCCCTGGTATCATGGCATCTAAGACAATCGAACAGGACAATGACAGACGACTGACAATCATGACAGCAACATTCATCCCATGTGGAGCGAAACTTCCAGTTATCGCTATGATGGGTGGAGTTATGACAAGTTATGCAACAGGAAGTTATGAAGCAGGTGGATTAATGGCACCATGTATGTACTTCATTGGTATCGTAGCCGTATTAGTTGCAGCAATCATCTTAAAGAAGACAAAACCATTCTCTGGTAAACCAGCTCCATTCGTAATGGAACTTCCACAGTATCATATCCCATCTGCTAAGACAGTATTACTTCACGTATGGGAAAGATTAAAAGGATTCATCATTAAAGCCGGAACAATTCTGTTCTTAGCTTGCGTAGTTATGTGGTTCTTAAGTGGATATGGATTCGTTAATGGTTCATTCGGAGCTGTTGAAGATCCAGGAAACAGTTTATTAGCAGTCATCGGTGGAGCAATCGCACCAATCTTTGCACCACTTGGATTTGGTAACTGGAAAGCTGTTGCAGCTTCTTTATCAGGATTCTCCGCAAAAGAATCTATCGTATCAACAATGGGTGTACTTGCAAACGTAACTGGAGATGCGTCAGAAGATGCTGTCACAGTAGCAGAAGCAGTAAGAACTTGGTTCCCAAGTGCTATAGCAGCATTCTCATTCTTACTGTTCAACCTGTTAGACTCTCCATGTTTAGCAGCAATCTCTACAATGGCAAAAGAAATGCAGTCTAGAAAATGGTTCTGGTTTGCGATTCTTTTCCAGAATGTATTTGCTTATGTTGTAACACTGATCGTATATCAGATCGGTACATTCGCAACAGGTGGAGCATTTACAGTAGGAACAGCAGTAGGTATCGTATTATTACTTGTAATGTTATTCCTGCTATTCAGACCAGATCCATACAAAGATCAGAAAGTATATTCAAAGAGATCTGTTCAGGCGTAGTCGAAATGGTATATAATAGAGGGGCTGGATGTGTAAACATCCGGCTTCTTGCGTATAGAATTTCATATAAAAAAGATATGATATAAAGGAGGGACGATTATGAATCCAGTAAGTATTATCATATTGTTATTGATCATTGCATATTGCGCATTTGTTATTTATAAACAGGTGCAGAAGAAAAAACAAGGTGGATGTGGAGGCAACTGTGCAGGCTGCTCAGGATGCAGCAGTTTTCAGATGAATGATTCATCAGTCAAGAAAAAAGGAAGGTAATCAGCAATGGGAAATTCAACAGGTTCTATGTTTTATGCATTTGCGATCTTTATTGGATTATATCTTATCGGAGTGATCGGATACCAGCTTTATAAACTGATCCGTAAATTACTAAATAAATAATGTAAAGTAAAAAGAGGTATCATAAAATGGCAGATATTATTATTGTACTGATCCTTATTGTTATCGCAGTTTTTGCGATCAAACAGACAAAGAAACATATGCATGGGGAAAGTCCTTGCTGTGGCGGAGGATCGGGTACTGTAAAGAAAGTAAAAGAAAAACATTTAGATGGTCCCGTGATGGGTACGAAGACAATGAAGATCAAAGGCATGACTTGTGAACACTGTGTCAACAATGTGACAAATGCGATCAATCAAGTTGCAGGAGCTTCGGCAAAAGTATCTTTAAAAGATAAACAAGCAATTATTTCATATGATCGTGAATTAAGTAATATTGAGCTTAGAAAAGCAGTAGAAGACGCAGGATATGAAGTTATATCACTTTCATAAAAGACGGTATTCTAAAAGAATTTATTGAAACGATCAGAAAACAAAAAAGCACTTTTAAGATCTGTAATATACAGAAAAAGTGCTTTTGTTTCAAATTATTTGTTTTGACTGCTGAGAGCTTTCATGTGTTCTTCAGAATTCAGATGCTCTTTGATCGCATGGAAGCTTTCAGGGCTGATCACATGTTCCATACGGCAGGCATCTTCAGCTGCGATCTCTGCAGGAACTCCAAGTTTGATCAGCATATTAGATAAAACAGTATGGCGCTCAAAAATCGTATCAGCAACCTTATGTCCGGCTTCAGTTAAAGAGATGAAACCATCAGAATCAACGGTGATCATATCAGAATTACGAAGATTCTTCATAGCAATACTGACACTTGGTTTAGAGAAATTCAAATAATGAGCAATATCAATGGATCTTACAGACCCTTTGTTTTGTTTCAAAATTAAAATAGCTTCCAAATAATTTTCAGCGGATTCTTGTATTTTCAAAAAGATTCCTCCTTACCTAATAATGTATATCTCGTCTACAAGATATGTTTATTTTGGTTATCATTGTATCATAAACAGTGTGTATTTTCAATGGAAGCACATGAGAAAAAAATACCGTGAAAAAATGAAAAATTTAAGAAAAACTATTGACAAAATGGTTAGGTAGTGCTAACCTTATATATGTAATTAGATGAGACTAACTCATCAAAACGACCTTTATATAGTATAATCATTTATGTAGTATGAATGCGAGATAAAGTGTCATGCCATAGACTTTATCCCGCAGTCATGCATACAACAGCAAGGCAAGGTGGAGAACAGCATGTGCCAAGAACAAGTAGAGAAGGCTTTACAACGAAGTGGTAAGAGAATCACACAACAGAGAAAGATTCTACTAGATGTTATCCTGAATGGAGACTGGGAATGCTGCAAAGAGATTTATTACGAAGCAGTCAAACGAGATTCCTCCATTGGAATGGCAACAGTATACCGCATGATGACAACACTCGAAGAGATTGGAGTCATCGAGAGAAGATGCGTATTTCGAGTAAGAGATGAAGTAGAGCTTTAAAATTAAATCAATCATAAAAAATTAAGAAAGTATTTGGTTTCAATCAATGAAATCAGATACTTTTTCTGTTATAGTAAAAGAAAAGGGAGAATCGTGGTTATGAAAAAGATACTATATCATATCTTTCTCTTGCTCTGTATTGCAGTATTTTGCATTAGCGCCTATAAGCTGTATGGATATTATAAATCTTATAAAGAAGCGAAAGATACTTATGAAAAGATAAAAAAAGACAATGTAAAGAAGACACATGGAGATAGAACGATTGATTTTGATAAACTTCGGGCAAAGAATCCAGATATTGTTGGCTGGGTTTACGCAAAGGGGACAGGGATTGATTATCCGATCGTTCAAGGTAAAGATAACGAAGAATATCTTCATATGGATTACAATAAGCAAAAAAGCAGTTCGGGGACGATCTTTTTAGATCACGGATGTGACAAGTCATTTATCTCAGATAATAATATCATTTACGGACATCATATGAAGAATGGAACGATGTTTGCGAAGCTGTTAAAATTCAGAGAAGACTCTTTTCTAAAGAAGCATCATGTGATCATTTTATATACTCCAAAGAAGACAATTCATTTGAAAGTGATCAGTGCTTATGCAGTGAAAGCACAGGATCAGATGCCGATCACATTTGCAAATGAAGTGCAGAAGAAAGAATATATCACAAAGATTCGGAGAATGAGTGAACCATCGATTAAGCTGGATGATAAGAAGATCGATCGTATTTATACATTTGTGACATGTAGTTATGAAAGAGATGATAATAGGACATATGTACATGCAGTAGAAGAATGACAAGGATGATAGAAAGTGTTAGATCAAGATGAAAAAAATGAAACTGACAAAGAAGAATAAAAAAGAATTAAAGATGATCTGTGGAGTTTTAATCTTTTTTGCAGTGATCTTTATATGGATCGTACAGAATATCGGTCTGCCGATCAAGACACAGGTAGAAAAAGGCCGGATCAAGGTGATCGACATATCATCCTATAACGGAACAGTCAATTGGAAGAAAGTCAAAGACCATAATGTCAATCATGCGATGATCAAGATCGGTTCAGGGATGAATGAGAAGAGATCAGGAAGGAAAGACAGTAAATTTGATACCAATTTCCGCAATGCAGGATACGCATCGATTCACAGAGGCGTTTATTATTATTCTTATGCGAAGACAACCAGTGATGCAAAAAAAGAAGCCAGACACTGTTTAAAACTCCTCAAAGAGCAGGGAATCGACCCAACAGATCTAGATCTCCCAGTGGCATTTGATATCGAAGAAGAAGCGGTATTTCAGACAGGAAGACGTAATGTGACAGCAATTACGACAACGTTTTGTGTTGAGATAAAGAAAGCAGGATTTGAGCCTATGGTTTATTCAGGAGCTTCAGCACTTCGAAATTATTTTGAATATAGTAAGATCAGAACATATAAGATCTGGGTGGCACATTATACGAAAGCATCCGCACCAGCGATCCCATTTTCTTATGATATGTGGCAGTATACAAGCAGAGCTGTTATAAATGGGGCTAATACAGGAATGGGGTATTGTGATCTGAATTATTATCTGGTAGATAAGAATTACAAAGAATAAAAGAACTTCAGAATATGAAAGAAATAACATATTCTGAAGTTCTTTTGATTTACAGAAAAGATGCCGTAATCTCCATCATGATCGAAAAGAGAAAACAAACAATAAATGCAGCCCAGAAAGAGATGTTTGTAACACGTTTCTTTGGCCAGGTCTGTCGGATATCTTTCTGAAACCACGTCTTTATATAACCAAGCCGTCCATTCAGATAAGCGATCGCAATGATCAGAAAGATACTAAGGATAAGTCCGATCAATGCAACAGGAATGGATGCAATGATCGAAGATACTGTCACTGTATTTGCAGTATCAAGATTATTTATACCAAAAAGTGAAACTTTTGATATTGCATAAGTTAAAAGGATGGAAGATCCATTAAAAATCATGTGAGCAGTTATGGTTGCAAAAATGGAGTCCGTTGCTTCTAATAAGCATCCAAATATGATACCCAAAAAGAATGCATAGGAAAACTGCTGAAAGTTCATATGAGCGATACCAAAGAGCAAAGCAGATAATAAGATTCCTTTGATAGGATTAGCTTTTCGCAGTCTGGAATAAAGCACTCCACGGAACAGTATCTCTTCCACAAGTCCTGGAAGAAAAGCGGTAGTAAAAACTGATAATCCAAGACTTTGCATCACTTTCTGCGTCATCGTGTTGGTTGTAACATCTTGAAAAAACAAATTGGCGATCATAGTAATAAACCCTGCAACAGGACGGATCGTAAAGGCAAGGAGGATCACGAGAAAAAATGAACCAATATGAAACTGATGCATTCGTAATGTCTTCTTTATGTCATCACCGCAGATCTTAAGATAAAGAAAAGCGGCAATGAGCAAAATACCATAAAATAAAGTAGTAAAAAGATATGTGTTAGTAATAAAAATCCCCATTCCAGTGGAAAGTATAAAATACAAGATCACATAAAACAGGCTGAAGCAGCCTGCAGATTTGATATATTTCATGGAGTTACCTCGCTATTTTTTTAAGATTCCATTATCTGTGATCGTGATCAGTCCATCCTTTAACAGGCGGCCAACCGCACGTTTAAAAGCAGCTTTGCTAAGTCCAAGCTCACGTTCGATCGTAGCAGGTCTCGCTTTATCATTAAATGGAAGACGGCCATCATAGCTTTCAATCGTATCCATGATCAATTTTGCATCTCGATCGATCTGGAGGTAAGCTTTTTCATGAGGGCTTAGGGATAATTTACCATCTTCATTCACTTTTGTAACACGAAGCTTAAGCTGTTCACCAATTACAATCTTATTGTGGATCTCACGTTTTGGGATACGTCCAAGGAACTGATCTTCTACAGCAACAAAAGCACCATGATCAGGGTTGATGTTATAAACAGTGGCATGCACCCAATCGTTAACTTTAAAATGGTGATCTGTCGATAATAATTTACCAATCTTCATTGTCGCACAAAGACGGTCACTCTTATCAATATAAAGAGAAACCAGATATTCTTTATTTGGACGGATATGTCCTAACTGTTCTTTAAATGGAAGAAACAGATCTTTTTCTAGTCCCCAGTCAAGGAAAGCACCAATCTTACTAACTTCTTTGACACGCAGAGGGCGGATCGCACCTAATGTGATCTTTGGAATATGAACGGTAGCAATTGGGCGATCCTCAGAATCCTTATAAACAAAACATGAAATCTGATCACCGATCCTTGCACCATCTGGAACTTGTTTGGCAGGAAGAAGGATACTTCCATCTGTTACATCCTTTTGGTCATTGACATAAACACCAAACTCCTTTTTCTTCACAATATATAAATCTTGAAATTTTCCTAATTGAATCATATTTATCCTCTTTCTTAATTTTTAGATTTGTCAGACACTTAATCGTTGATTTTTGTCGTTTTCACACATTATAACACAGTTCCATAAAAAAGCGAAAGAAAAAGCCTGAAAACAGCATAAAAACGTGGTTTATTTGAAGTTTTTACTTGACTTAGATGAGGAAAGCCTATAGAATTATCTTATGCAAATTCAAAGACATATACAATTATGTTTGAGTTGAGATTAGGAGGAAAATTTAATGAACAAGACAGAATTAGTTGCAGCAATTGCAAAGAAAACAGAATTGTCTAAAAAAGATGCAGAAAAGGCATTAAAAGCTTTTACAGATGTAGTTGCAGAAGAATTAAAGAAAGGTGAGAAGATCCAGTTAGTAGGATTCGGAACTTTTGAAGTATCTGAAAGAGCTGCAAGAGAAGGAAGAAACCCTCGCAGCGGAGAAGTTATGCACATTGCAGCTTCTAAAGCACCTAAATTCAAAGCAGGAAAAGCTTTAAAAGATATTGTAAACGAATAGAATGTTCATTTGATATTACATTAACTGCCGGTTTCTATGGATCCGGCAGTTTTTCTATATCTATTTCAGCAATATAACATAGAAGAAAGAAGGAGACATAATCATGCGTTTAGACAAGTTTTTAAAAGTATCAAGACTCATCAAGAGGAGAACTGTTGCGAATGAAGCCTGTAGTGCAGGAAGAGTTCTAGTGAACGGCAAAGCAGCCAAAGCTGGAACGAATGTGAAACCAGGAGATAGAATTGATATTCAGTTTGGAAACAGAGAGACAGCAGTAGAAGTTGTATCTGTAGCAGAGACTGTGAAGAAGGATGAGGCAGCAGATCTGTACAAGTTTTTATAGGTATGTTTTATAAGCTTTGCTCATAAGATGTATAAAACATTTTGGGAGGAAGTTTATTATGATAGAAGAGAGACAACCTTTAAGAGCACATAAGATCAGTTTATCAAACCGATCTCTTGGAGTAATCACAGGGGTAAAAGATGTTGTTTCCTTTGATCTTAATGAGATCATTCTTGACACAGATCAGGGACTGTTAATGATCAAGGGAAAGAATCTCCATGTAAAGAAATTACTGGTTGAGAAGGGTGAAGTAGAGATTACGGGAAAGATTGACAGTTTTTTATACTCTAATATAGAAGAGCCAGGAAAGAAAGAAGGATTATTAGGAAGGTTATTGAAATAATGAAAGAGACTGTAACCGATCCGTTGTTATTTTTTCTTGCGTCAATTTTATTTGGTGTATGTTTGCAGGCAATATATGATATTATTCGTGGGATTCGAAGAGTATTCTATCATAAAAGCGTGTTTTTATTTATAGAAGATATAGGATTTGGGATATTTACAGCGGTGATGGCATTTATATTCCTTTGTACATATAATGATGGAGAGCTAAGAGGCTTCTTTTTCCTAGGAATTGTGGTTGGAATGATCCTATATTATCAATTATGCAGCAAGTTTCTTTTGATGGCTGTCATACATATTACAGAGAAGCTAAAGAAGATCATAAGGCAATTTGAAAAAGTATGTTTAAGACCAGGAATTCATATCAAAAGAAACCTGAAATGGCAATTGAAAAAAGAAAAAAAACAAGTTACAATGGCACTAAAGAAACAAATAAAAAGAGGTGGTAAAAGTGACAATACGAAAGAAACAAAATAAGCTGGATCAGAGAACAAAGATCATTATGATCATTGTTCTGATATTTGTAGTCATTTTAGCATTTTCCTATATCAATCTACGACAGAAATCAAAGAAGATTGCCAAAGAGCAGCAGCAGGTGGAATCCCAGATCAAGAAACAAGAAGAGAAGAAAAAAGAATTAAAGAAGAAAAAAGAATATATCAAGACAAAAGAATTTATTGAAAAGACAGCCACAGAGAAGTTTGGACTATTGTATCCAGGAGAGTACTTGCTCAAAGGATCGGATGACTGATAAACAACAACAGAATAAAAAAATTTAGGGGGGGGGAACAAACGTTCCTCCTTCGTTTTGCTTATAATGTGAAAGACGAAATTTTAGCTAAAGATCAAAAGCGGAAATTTCGTCTTTTTTTTCCGCCTTAAGTGGAAAAAGACGAACTATATTCTTATGTGCATATTGCATATAATTTAATACAGAAGGAGAGAAGTAATGGAAATATCAAACAAACGATGTATCCAGATTCTGAAATTATTGTTGAAAAATAAAGAATGTATGACGGGAGATAATCTTGCAGTTGCAATCGGAGTATCTTCAAGAACCATTCGAAATGATATGAAAGATTTAAATAGAGCATTGGAAGATCACGGTGCAAGCGTTGTATCAGAGATTGGACAAGGATATTATTTAAAGATTGAAGATCAGGAAAAATTTTTAACATTTCAGAATGAGATGGAAGAACAAAAAAGAGAAAAAGATTTTAAAAATATCATTCCATCAGAACCAGAAGACAGAGTAAAGTATATTATTTCAAAGCTACTGCTGTCTACACTCAATGGAAGAAAAGAAAAAATAGAGTTTTTCGATCTGGAAGAAGAACTTTTCATTAGCACTTCTACTTTGAAGAAAGACTTTCGAAATATTGATAAAGTCTTAAAACCTTACGATCTTAAAACTAGTATCACAAAGAAAGATGGTGTGAAGATCGTAGGAGATGAGGCGAAGATACGGTATTGTATTTCAGAATATATCTTTAACAGCAAAGGGTATTTTGGAATAGAAGAAAATCAATTTTATCAAAGTATTTTTAAAGAACAGGAAATTGAAAAATTAAAAGAAATCTTACTTGATGTAATTTCAGTTTATAATTTAAGACTTACAGATCTGGCATTTAAGAACGTTTTGATTCATAGTCTGATCATGTTAAAACGCTTTGCAAGGCAAAAGAGTGTGACATATGAAGAAAATGATATCAAAGCATTTGAAAAGAAAGTTGAATTTGAATGTGCGCAGGAGATCATCAAACGAATTCAGCAAGAATTTGAAGTAGATCTTGGAAATGAAGTTTATTATTTGACACAGCACTTGATCTCAAGTCAGAGATTTTTGATTGATGATCCAAAAGAAGATTATGAATATAAAAACGAAATTGAAAAAATTCTGATAAAGATCAAGGAAGAGACAAATATTGATCTTTCCGATGATAAACAACTGATTAATGGATTGGCAATGCACTTGAGTGCGGCACTTCAGAGAATGCGGTTTGACATGAATATTCGAAATGAATTTTTAGATTCGATCAAGAATATGTATCCACTAGCATTTGAACTTGCAGTGATCGCAGGAGAGATCATTGAGGAGAATTTCCAGTTTAGGACACAGGAAAATGAAATTGGTTTCTTGGCGATGCATTTTGGAGCAGCTTTGGAAAGAAAAGGGCTAAATGAGAAAAAGCCAAGAAAGAAAGCAATTATCGTGTGCTATGCAGGAGTTGCAACAGCGATGCTGATCAAAGAAAAGATTGAACAGAATTTTGGACATAAAATTGAAGTGATCAAAACATGTTCACAACAGGAAGTAAGTCAAGAGTTGATCGATCAGGTGGATCTTGTATTGACAACGGCGGAACTTTCAGAACTTAAATCTGACAAAATAAAGAAAATAAACCTATTTCTGGATGAAACAGATATTCAGTTCATAGGAAATATTTTAAAAGAAGATCAAAAAGATGAAATTGATTATCGAAAGATTTTCCGAAAAGAATTATTTTTCTATGATGTGGAATTTAAGAATAAAGAAGAAATCCTTGAACATATGACAAGAGAGATGCAGATACGAGGATTGATCAGTAAAGAAGGAAGTAAATCCGTATTTAAAAGAGAAGAAATGTCTACAACAGAACTGGGCAACATGGTAGCAATACCGCATGCAATGTCAAATGACTCTGAAGAGGCAGTCGTATCCGTTATGATCTTAAAGAAACCAATCCTCTGGGAAAATGAAAAAGTGCAAGTTGTACTTTTACTCAATGTACCAAAGTCACAATACAATATGTGGGAAGTTGTATTTAAACGATTATATCAATATCTGATTGGTGATCAAGGGGTTACAAAATTGATCAAAGATAAAGATTATGATGATTTTATTCGTCATTTGGAAAGAAATGAATAGGAAGGAAATATCATGGAATCACTAGTATTAAATAAAGACAACGTTAAATTGAAGGTAAAAGCTTCTGATTGGGAAGAAGCGGTTAGAATTGGGGCAGGGATGCTTGTAGAACAGGGATGTGCAAAACAATCTTATGTTGATGGTATCATTGCTTCTGTCAAAGAATTAGGACCTTACATTGTCATTGCAGATGGAATCGCAATGCCACACACAAGACCAGAACAGGGAGCTATTGGGATAGGCTGCAGTCTGATCACACTGGATCAGCCAGTAAAATTTGATGGAGATGACAGTGAAGTAAAAGTTATGATCTGTTTTTCAGCGGTAGACAGTGAAAGTCACATGGATATTCTTAAGATGATCGTTGAGTTTGTAGAACGCGGACTCATTGATGATATAGCTAAAGCAACGACTTACGAAGAGTTACTTGAAGTGATCAAAGAGAAATAGTTTTAAAAAGAGAAAGGAGACGAAACTATGTTACAGATTTTAACAGTATGCGGAGCAGGACTGGGAAGCAGTTTTGCATGTCAGATGAGTGTAGACGCCGTATTAAAGGAACTGGGTGTGGAGGCAAAACTTGACCACACAGACATCTCCAGTGTAGGGGGAGCAAAGGCTGACATCATTCTTTCAGGAAAGAACTTTGAGAAACAGTTTGAGCGTTATACACTGGATTGTCCAACGATTTTTCTCGATCGATTGGTCGATAAAAATGAGATCAAAGAAAAACTGACACCAGTTTTAAAAGATCTTGGAGTTTTATAAAACTAGCAAAATAGAGAGTGAGGAGAAAAAATGCAGGTTTTAAATTTTATCATTAAGAATATCCTGACACAGGCATCTGTTGTCGTAGGACTGATCGCACTGCTTGGTTTAGTGTTACAGAAAAAACCAATTGGTACTGTTGTATCAGGAACAATGAAAACTATCTTAGGATTCTTAGTATTATCCGCAGGTTCAAGCGTTATCCAGGGATCATTAGCTATTTTTGGTGATCTGTTTAATAAGGCTTTTGGACTTAAGGGTCTTGTAGCATCTATCGAAGGTATTAACGGTCAGGCAATGACAGACCTTGGACTTGGATCAGAGATTGCTATCACATTAGCAGGTATCTTTATTGTCAATATTATTTTAGCTCGTATTACACCATTTAAGTACATCTTCTTAACAGGACAGGCTTTATTATGGGAATCTACACTTTGCGTAGTATTTGCTTACTTCTGTGGATTAAGAGGACTTCCATTGATCATCGTAGGATCAATCGTTGGTGGTGCATTCGCAACATTAATGCCAGCATTCGCACAGCCAGTTATGCGGCAGATCACCGGTAGTGATGATATCGCATTAGGACATTTCTGTACATTTGGATATATGTTCACAGCATTAATTGCTAAATTAACAGGTGATAAATCTAAATCAACAGAAGATGTTGCATTACCTAAGAGCCTTGAGTTCTTACAGGATACATATTTATCAGTAATGGTAGTTATGGTGCCATTTTACTTAATCGTAGCAATCTTTGCAGGACCTAAAGCATGTGCTGAATATGCAGGATCTACAAACTACATCGTATTCATGTTCTTACAGGCATTACAGTTCGTAACAGGTTTATATGTATTAATGGCAGGTGTTCGTTTACTGTTAGCTGAATTAGTACCAGCTTTCCAGGGAATTTCTATGAAACTGGTTCCAAATTCAAAACCAGCTTTAGACTGCCCAGTATTATTCCCATATGCACCAAACGCAGTAATCTTAGGATTCATCTTTACAACAATCGGATCTATCATCGGTATGTTCTTAACACCAATGCTTGGATTACCAATGATCTTACCTGGAGTTATGAGTAACTTCTTCGCAGGTGGTACAGCTGGTATCTTTGCTAACCAGGTTGGTGGACGTCGTGGAACGATCATTGGATGTATTGCACATGGTATCTTCATCATGATCTTACCAGCTTTACTTTCCCCAATGCTTGGACAGATCGGATTCCAGAACATGACATGTACAGACGTAGATACTGTAGTAACAGGATTCTTCTTCATGATCATTAAATCTGTCGCAGGAATCTTCTAAGATTAGAAAACAAAAAGCAATTAAGAAGCAAAAAGATCATTATAGAAATTATACAGGAGGGATGATCAATGTTTTTCTTTGGTAAAAAGAAGAAAGAAAAGAAGCAAGAGCAGGCAGCTCCTGTTGCAAATAAAGAGGAACTGATCGCGAAAGCTTCAGAAAAAGTAACAGAATTAGAAAATAAAACAGGGGATGAGAGAGTTTCATTATTAAACGAAATCGGATCCCTGTATACACAAGCAGAAGAAACAGATCTGGCGATCCAATATTATGAAGAAAGTTTGGAACTTTGCAAGCAGCATGGAAAAGCGAGCACAGATCTAATGAAACTTTACAATAAAAAACGTCAAGAAGCTGCAGAAGCGAAAGATGATGAAAAAGTAAAGGAATATATGGATAAGGTTCAGAGCCTGATGCAGATGTCAAAGGATATGATCCGAGGAAATGCTTAACATTTACGGGGAGGAAATCCCTCCCCGCAAACATATAATTCATTCGCAACGTATAAGGCAAAATTAAAGGAGTAAAGAAATGTATAAAAATTTGATTGAATTATTTAAAGAAAATGAAGGTAAAGGAGCAGTAGGAGCATTTAACTTACATTGTTTTGAAATGCTTCCAGCGATGATTCAGGCAGCAGAAGAACTGAACGTTCCAATCATTATCCAGACTTCTCTTGGAACAGCTGAATATATTGGTTTTGAACCATTGATCGCAGCTGTAAAAGCTTTAGCAGAAAAATCTTCTGTAAATGTAGCTCTTCATATGGACCATTGTAAAAGCATTGAAGCACTGAAAAAAGCAATCGATCTTGGATATTCTTCTGTAATGTATGATGGATCTGCATTACCAATTGAAGAAAATATCAAAAATACACAAGAAGTTGTAGCATACGCTCATGCACATGGAGTATCTGTAGAAGGTGAAATCGGATCTATCGGTGGAGCTGAAGAAGGTGTTGTAGTAGAAAAAGACGCTGCGATGTATACAAAACCAGAAGATGCACTTCATTATGTTAATGAAACACATGTAGATGCATTAGCAGTATCTATTGGTACAACACATGGTCAGTTCAAATCTAAAGCTAAGATCAATTATGAATTATTAACAGAATTAAAAGCTAAATTAGGACCTGTTGGATTAGTTCTTCATGGAGGAACAGGAGTATCTGATGAAGATATGAAGCGTTGTGTACGTGAAGGAATGAAGAAGATCAACGTGGGAACAGAATTAAATAAAAACTATATTGAAGTTGTCAGCAAAACATTCACAGCTGATGATGTAACACCACTGACATCTTTAAGAAATCTGTTAGGACCAGCAAATGAAAGAATCAAAGAAATCGTTATAGATAAGGCTTCATTATTTAAATTATAGGATAAAAAAGTTTAAATAACCCTCTTATATTATATAATTCATCAGGTGCGGCAGGGAGGAATGAATCCCTGCCGCATTTAACTTTTTAGAAAAAATATCTATCATTTGAGCGGAGGAAATAAGCATGAAAAAAACGATCGTATTGCTTGCAGGATACCCGGCAACAGGAAAAAGTTATCTTTGTAATAAAATATTAGAAAAACTTCCAGACTTTTTGATCGTATCTCAGGATGATATGAAAGAAAAATTATTTGACCAGTATGGATTTGATAATATGGAAGAAAAAGTAGCCATTGAAAATCAGAGCTGGGAACAGTACTATGAAGTTATGGAAGAAGATCTTAAGAATGGGGATTCCATTATTTCAGATTACCCATTTAGTGTAAAACAGAAAGACAAGATTAAAAATCTTGCAGAGAAATATGAATATCAAGTTGTAACATTCCGCTTGATCGGAGATCTAGAAGTTTTATTTAAGCGTTCACAAAAGAGAGATTTGGATCCAAAGAGACATTTAAGTCATCTGGTATCACGTTATCATAAAGGTGATGTACTAGAAGACAGAAGCAAGGCAGATTGTCTTGTAACCTATGATATTTTTATGGATCGTTGCAAGAACCGTGGATACGGAACATTTGAACTGGGACATCTGATCGAAGTTGATGTAACAGATTTTTCGAAGATTGATTACCCAGCATTGATCAAAGAATTATGTGATCTTGTAGAAGAATAAAGGAGAAACAGATGGGAAGTATTTTTTGTATCGGACAGTCAGCGTATGATATCACGATTCCGCTTGATGGCGCGATCTGTGAGAATCAAAAATACCGCGTGACACAAAAAGAAGAATGTGGAGGCGGACCTGCATTTAATGCTGCATATCTGTGCGCAATGTGGGGAGAAAAAGTAGAATTGATCAGCCGGATCGGAAACGATACTTATGGGAAACGATTGTTAGAGATTGCTGCACAGGCGGGGATTGGAACCAATTATCTGATCAAGGATGATGAGATTGAAACACCGCATAGTTATATTTTTTCAAATCAGGAAAATGGATCAAGAACGTTATTTAATTTCCCAGGTGAGAAAAAAGACATTGAATATACATATCCGGATGAAGAAGTCTCCGTTATCTTAAGTGATGGACACGAACCAAAGATCAGTGTGGAAGCAATTCACCATTATAAGAGTGCCATTTCGATCGTAGATGCAGGGACATGCAGAGAAAGTACAATGCAGGTAGCAAAAGAAGTAGATTATCTGGTATGTTCCGAAGATTTTGCAAGACAGTATACAGGAAAGGCGATTGATCTTAATGATCCAAAGAAAGCATGTGAAATCTTTGAAGAAGTAGAAAAGATCAATCATAAGCATGCAGTGGTTACACTGGGAGAAAAAGGATTATTATATCGCAGAGACGGAAAGATCACATTGATGCCAGCATTTAAAGTAAAAGCAGTCGATACAAATGGTGCAGGAGACATTTTTCATGGTGCATTTGCATATGCGATCAAGCAGCAATTGGATTTTTATGATGTATTAAAAATAAGCTCTATGGCGTCTGCAATTTCCGTGCAGACATTAGGAGCACAATCCTCCATACCACAATTAACAAAAGTAACAAGTGAACTTCAAAAGAAGGGAAATTATTATGACAAGAGAAGATATCTTTAAAACCGTTGATCACACACTATTAGCCCAGACAGCAACTTGGGAAGAAATTAAAGAAATATGTGATGATGCGATCAAATATCAGACAGCATCTGTATGTATTCCAGCATCTTATGTAAAAAAAGCAAAAGATTATGTTGATGGGAAAATGGCAATTTGTACAGTGATCGGATTCCCAAATGGATATAGTACAACAGCAGTCAAAGAATATGAAACAAAAGATGCTCTATTAAATGGTGCAGATGAAATTGATATGGTCATCAACTTAGGAGACGTCAAAGATAAACATTTTGATAAGATCAAAGGCGAAATTGCGTTATTAAAGAGCGCATGTGGAGATAAAGTATTAAAAGTTATCATCGAAACGTGCCTGTTAACAGAAGAAGAAAAGATTAAGATGTGTGAGATCGTAACAGAAGCAGGAGCAGATTTCATTAAAACATCTACAGGATTCTCAACATCAGGAGCAACATTTGACGATATTGCTTTATTTAAGAAACATGTTGGAGAAAATGTAAAGATTAAGGCAGCAGGAGGAATCAGTTCCTTTGATGATGCTGAGAAATTTATCGAACTTGGGGCAGACCGCCTTGGAACAAGCCGATTAGTAAAAATCGCAAAAGCAGAAGCTTAAAATACAATTTGAGAACTTTTTTCATTAGCAATAAGGAATGTTGCATTCGTGCAACATTCCTTTTATCATTTTATATAGGATGAGGAAAATGAGAAGAGGAATTCATATATGCCAAAAGAGATATCAAAACAGGAAAAAGAAGACTATCTAAGTCTTATGTATGAAATGAAACGAAAAGAAAACCAGATTGTAAAATCCGACTTATCCAGGGAACTTGAAGTGCCGTTATCAAGAGTTACCAGAGTCACAGATGGATTGTTAGAAGAAGGATATCTGTTAAAGGACGAAGGAAGAAGACTGTTTTTAACACCAATGGGATTATCCAAAGGGCAGCAATGTCTGGAAAGAAAACGATGCCTTACAGAGTTCCTGCGTCTGGTTTCTGGTGTTGATGGAAGCATTGCAAAAGAAAATGCATGTGCGATCGAACATATTCTGGATGAACGTATTTTAACTGGAATTCGTATGTTTATGGAAAACCGTCATACATATTCATATATGACTAGAGGAAATGATTTAAATCTGATGTTTCCAGAAGGAAAGAGGATCATGCCGATCGCATTTTTTGAAAAAGGAACATCACATCCAAGAATTCTTTCGAAAGAATATCAGCAGTTTGAGAAACGAGCGGAAGTAGCGATCAGCAAAGAAAGTTACTTGTATTTAAAACCGATAGATTCAGATCTGCTGAAAAAAGAAATTCGCTACTGTTATGGAAATCAGTGGATGTATGCAAAAAAAGAAAATGGAAAGTTTGGAATTTTGACAGAGGCATTGGACTGTACGATTCGAAGAAACGACAAATTATCTGAAGGAATTGTAGAAATAGTAGTGTGTGATCATCATGAAGAGGAGATTATAGAAGAATCGGTTTGTATTTTAACCGTATCATTAATTTAGGAGTTTGACAATGTGTGATAAAACAATGGAAAATTATAAACCGAATATGTTTCAGTTACAATGTTTAAAAGCATTAGAGATACAGATTGAGGAAGGAAAAGGATACAACGAAGCAGAAATCGGAAGAAAGATGCAGGTAAACAGATCAACAATCTCGCGATGCTTTAAAAGATATCGAGAAGAAGGATTCCTGGAAGATAAAGGATTTACCAGAAAAGGAAAAGAATTCTTAGAATATTACAAAATGATCGAAGCAGATCTTTACCATTACTTTGCATCCATCGGAATTAACGAACAACAGCAAAGACAGGCAGTTACTGGAATGTTTGATACTGCAGATATTGATACGATCCAGAAGTTATGCCAGAAAGAAAAAATGCATCTAAAATATGAAAGTATCGGCAAAAATGAAAGTAAAGAAATTACCAAGATGACATATGAGCAATTATGCAGTAATTTTAAAAAAGGCATATATCAAGTTGCATTTTCTATCTATCGACAAGGAAAAGACTGGCAAAGTCTTTCTATGGCAGACCAAGGATTTGAAAAACCAGCATATCTGTATTTAAAAGGGGATAAAAACTATTTAGAATTAACCGTCAGAGAAATGAAAGCAATGACAAAAGGTGGAGCGATGCTGTCTGGACATATTCAGACAGTCAAATGCAGAAGCAGCAGAGACGTTTTAACAGAGCTTCCGGTCAAAGATAAGAAAATTCAGATACCATTTGAAGATTTTGAGTTTGAACAGTTGTCAGAAACCGAAATTACAGGGCAGATCCAGCTGTTTATGACAAGCAGCGTTGGGGAGAAAAGAATGCCGGAGAGTATGGCGACACTGATTGTGAAATTTTAGATTGTATGAGTTGAAGGTCATCGAGTATTTAGAGAAAAAATGAAAGATAGCATGTGAGCAACACGAATTCCATTGACGGAGTATGATCGTTGCTCACATGCAAGTCTACTCTATAAATTCCACAATTCGATCGTTTTCAGTAGTTTTTCTTTCGTATCCACATCAAGCTGCATGATCGCATTATAAAGCTTACGATCAAGCGCAGTTTCTGAATATTCCGGATCCAGAGTACCAACAAGAGAATCCAGAGAACATCCACAAAGTTTCGCATAATATGTTAAAATACGCAAAGACATAGCAGTACGGTTATTTTCTACATTACTGATATAACCAGGAGTTACACCAAGTGCTTCAGCAACTTGATTTTGTGTTAAACCCATTTTTTGACGGATATGTTTGATATGAGTACCATAATTTTCAGAGTTCATATGATAGAGTCCTTTCTGTATATTATTCATAATAAAATTATATAATAAATGATGATGAAAATGTAGCTATTAATAGAATAGAATCTGTGGAATGGATATAAATGGAAGCTAATGGCTGTAAAACTTCCAAACTGTATCAATGCAGCAACAAAGAAATTACGAAAGATCAGTGCATTCAATAATGTATTAGAAGACATTTCGAATATTGATTTTACTAAGATGTCAAATCTTGAGGAGGTTAATTTCTACAAGAACTATATTGCTCAAGTGCCAGATGGAACATTTGCAAAGAATAAAAAACTATATTCTGTAGATTTCCATGATAATCAGATTTCCAATATTACAGAGAAGGCATTTCCTGAAACATTTGAAAACGATTATGATGGAGTACTTCACAAGCTTGATCTTACGTTAAATAATATCAAAGTTGTGGATCCGGCAGTGATGAAAAAATTAGACACAGCGATCAATAAATTTTATCCACAGAAGAACGCGATGAATCTGGAGCTAAAGGAAGATAACGGTCAGAAGATCAGTTGGAGCCAGGATTTAAGTGTATTAGATCTTGCATTCTGGTTTGATAAGACAGCAAGTGACGAAGCCAGAGAAATAGAAACAGTTGAAGATTATAAAGATATGCTGGAGCAGAACGGATGGAAAGATAAAAATATCGCAGAAGTTATGGATGAAAAATATGACTGGGATATTATTACAGAAGTTCAGAAAAAGAATGCAGATGGTACATGGGAGACAGTTAAAGAAGATACAGAAACTGATCAGGCAGAAGAATTAAAAGGGAACTTTAGTGTATCAGATCTGGGAACATACAGAATAAAGAAAGTCTTAAATGCGACATTAAATGGAACAAAACAATACCGTTTTACTGTATATTCAAACGAATTAGCAGTATCTAAAAAGGATGATAAAAAACCATCAACAACAGAGCAAAAACCATCAGATACAACAACGGCACAAAAATTATCAACGACAGAAGTGAAAAATATTCTTAAGAAAGTGTCAAAGATCAAGCTGCAAAATCTGAAAAAACGTAAGGTGCGTATTACATGGAAGAAAGTAAAGAATGCAGATGGATATCAAGTTTATCGAGCAACAAAGAAGAACGGAAAATATAAGCTTGTTAAGGTAGTAAAAGGTAATAAAAAAGTAAGTTACACAAATACAAAGTTAAAGAAAAATAAAAAATATTACTACAAAGTTCGTGCTTATCGTACAGTTAAAGGTAAGAAAGTATATGGTGCATTCTCTTCAAAGAAAAGCATATTGATCAAAAAATAAATGAGAAGAATTATCAATAAAACACATGGTGTTGCAGGCGTGCAACACCATGTGTTTCTATAATAAATGGCAAAAACACGTGTTTTTTTAAAAAATTTTAAATTTAAAATATCAGATATGAACGATTTTGAAAAACTTGTTTTCGTTGACGGAGAATATTGATACATGATAAAAAGAAGTGAGTTAATTGAAACTAACCGATGATGCCTATAAATTGAGAGAAGGAGAGATCATGAGAAAAACTAAATATCAGGTAAAGAAAAAAATCATGCCATTATTGTTAGCTGTTGCAATGGCTGGAACAGCGACACCCATATATGTAGCACATCCAGCAATTGTAAAGGCAGCAGTGTCTAATGTATTTGGAACAAACAAAATAAGCTTAGCAGCAGGTTCTTATACGATGCCAGTATCATTAAAAAAAGCAGATAACGTTGAACAGAATTCAATGGCAGCCGGAGCTGTAGGTGAAAATGCAACATTGGAAGTAGCAGAAGATGGAACAGCAAGTTTAGAAGTTGAATTAAAAGCATTAAATCTTCATGGAGTGACAGGCGCAGCAAAGGATTTAAAAGTTTATCAGGGAAACAATACAACATCAGAAACAAAAGATGTGACTGTTGAGAAAACAGATGAAGCTGGTAATCCAACAAAGATCAAATTTACGATTCCAGAGAGTGCAAAGACAACAGATGGTATCTATCTTCATATGACGATCAGCCCAATGGGAATGGGAACAGATGCATTTTTAAAGGTTGATTATGCAAGCCTTAAGGGAAATGAAAACGTATCAGATGGAATAAAAGAAAATACGATTCATATCGCACAGTTTGGCGGGTACGATATTAAAACAGTTGTCACATACAAAGATGGAAAAGTGACAGATCTTCAGATTAAAGGAGAAAATTTCGAAGGAAAATATGCAGAAGAAAATGAAAATATCTATCTGCCAAAAGCGATCAATAAAATAAAAGATCAGATAAAAGGTCTTGATATCACAGATCAGAATTCTTTTGACAAAGTCGATACAGTATCTGGAGCAACAACAAGTGCTTCCGCGATCAAAGATGCAGTTATGGAATCTCTAGGATTAACATCAAAAGAGGAAGTTCTTGCACCAGCACCAGAAACAGTGGAAGAAGGTACGTATGAGATTCAGATGAAAAACATGACAAGTACAGTAGAACATAGCTTGTCTGCAGTAAATTCTGAGAATAAAGTAACAGCAACATTAAAGGTTGATAAAAATGGAAAGATGACATTATCATATCCAGTGGTTACAAAAGAAGCAATGGATGTATTAGCTTTTAATGGATATTATAAAGGATCAGATCTGACAAAAGAAGGATCCGAAGAGACAAAAGATGGTGAGAGTGTAACAATTGTAAATATGCCATTAACAGGTGTTAAACCAGAATTAACTTATAAAGCAAACTTTAAAATGTATGTACCAGCAATGAGCAATTTAAGTGGTGAACATGGTGGAATTACATTTGATCATGGAAAATTTGATACAGATGCTGAGATCACATTATATTGGGATACATTAAAAGAAAAGAAAGACAAAGAAGTGCTTTCTGATGGAATCTACAAAGTAGATGCAAAGATGTTAAAAACAAATGGAAAAGATCTGTCAATGGCAAATGATGCGATCGCGCATAAAGTAAAGTTAACAGTAAAAGATGGAAAATATTATGTCACATTAAACTTAAAGGCAATGAATATTCCATTTGGTGGACAGACATTCCACGGATATTTAAATAAGATTCAGTACATTGAAAATGGAACAGAAAAAGACGTTACAGTTGATCAGGTTCAGAAAAACACGAATGGTGACATTGTATCCGATGAATTTGGAAGCAATTATCCAGATCTTGTAACATTCCCATTGACAGAGGAGGCTGTAGAAACAGGAATCGCACCAATGCAGGTGTTTATACCAATTATGGACAGCATTGCATCAGGAATGGGAACTCAGAAAATGAATCTTTCCTTAGATTTTACATCAGCCGTTAAAACAACAGCGGATGATAAAGATTTTAGCAGTGGAGATGTAACAGAAGAAGCACCAAAGAAAGAGGAACAAAAACCATCAACAACAGTTCAGAAGCCAGCTGTAACACAGACGACAACGACTGTGAAGTTAGCAGCAGTTACAGGTCTGAAAGTTAAGAATTCTTCCAAGAAAACGGCAACAGTAACATGGAAGAAAGTCAAAGGTGCAACAGGATATGTTGTATATCGCGCGACAAAGAAGAATGGTAAATACAAAGCAGTTAAGACGATTACAAAAGCTTCGACAACAAAATTTAAAAACAAGAAACTGAAAAAGAAAAAGACATATTATTACAAAGTCCGTGCAATTAAAAAAGCAGGAAAGAAAGTAACATACAGTAAATATTCAAAAGCAGTTTCTGTAAAAATTAAAAAGTAACAGGAAACAAATGATAAAGCCGCTGTAAACCTACAGGGGCTTTATAGTCCCCATAAAAGAGTAGAAAAAATCATGAAAAAAGCACAATATTTTCGCTTTATCAGCTGTGTCATTTCCGTTATATTATGCTGTCTGGCTGGTGCTGCATTTGTAGATCATAAGGCAGCAGCGGATGAAAAAAATACATTAGAAGATGGAACTTATACTATGCAAAGTTTCTTAAGAAGTGCCTCATCAGATCAGGCTTCTATGGGAAATGCAGGGATTGTTCAGCCAATACAAGTGATCGTAAAAAATGGAACTTATACAGTAAGAGCAGAATGCAAGGCACTGAGTACAAAATTAGGAAAGCTTAATTTTACAGGATATCTTGCTCAGATGTCTTATTTTCCAAACTGGAAGACAACATCTGGAAAGATCGAGGCACCAGAAAATGAAACACCGATCCCAATAAATATAGAATCATATTTTGAAAATACATATGACAGCTATAATGATCCTAAGACAGGGACAGATTCTAGGGTAAAAGGGAAATTGTATCCACATTACATGAATTTTCCAGTAAATTATCAGCAGGAAGAAATGTGGGTTCAGGTTTATGTACCGGTTATGGAAGCAATCAGTAAAGGAAGCGGTCTTCAATATGCAAGATTTCAATTTGACTGGAGTACATTAAAGAAGGTGAGTGACGAGACGAAAATTGAGTCATCTGTTACAACACAGCAAGACAAACAAACAACAACCATAACAAAGAAAACCTCAGTTAAGAAAACTACAACAGAGAAATCAAAGCTAAATATAAAGAAATTAGAAGATGGGGTTTACAGTATTTCTGGCAAGATGTTAAAGACAGACAAGAAGACAGAGTCCATGGCAAATGAAGCAATCAATCACAAGATAAAACTCACAGTCAAAAATGGGAAATATGATATAACTCTTGATTTTAAAGGATTGAATATTAGTTCAAGTTACGGCTATTTAAGCAAGATCAAATACTTTACGAATACTTATAAGATCGATCAATATAAGGTACCAACAGGTTCGTTAAAAAATGTAACCGTGGATTCTTATCAAAAAGACACAAAAGGAAAAAAAATCAGAGATTCTTATGGCAGCAATTACCCAGACCAGGTAACATTTCCATTGATATCAAAAGCAAAAAATGACGGATATGTACCATTACAGGTGTTTGTTCCAATCATGGATGCGATCAGTCCGGGAAGTGGTACGCAGGCGGTATATCTGAAATTAGATCTTAATTATGTAAAGGCAGTAAAAAATTCAAAGGAATTTGTATCAAATGATAAAAATACAGGAAAAAGCAGTACTACAATGACAACAAATTCTTCAAATACTTCTTCAGCAGGAAGTCATGAGAAAGTTACGATTCAAAGTTCAAAATTACCAGAGACAACACAATCCAATGTACAGGGACAATCAGCTGTGGAAGAAAGAAGTCTTAATACGGAGCAGGTTTCGACATCAACAAACAGTGGAAGTCAGACATTACAGGAAGATGAGGAAGAAACACCGATCATAGTACCATCGATCATGAGTGTATTACTTTCTATTCTAGGTGTAGTTTATAAAGTAAAGAGCAGGGGATTATAAAATGAGAAAATGTATCGTTCAATTAAAAAACTGGATATTGATTTTAGTGGTGCTTCTGTCTCTTGGGAGTCTTTCAAAAGATGTAAAAGCAGCATCAGGAAATGTCTATAGTTGTCAGATCGCAAGAACATATGAGCATCCAGTGACTGGAAAAGTAGAAGATTCTGGAGGAAGTTCATCGAAAGCAACTGGGCAGGGAATGGTCGAAGGAGCAATATCATCCAAAGGATTATTAGAGGTAACAGACGCTGGAGATTATTATCTGACATTTCGTATAAGCCTTGTAGATTATACATCTGATCTGAGTTTTTCCGTGCAGAAACGAGGAGCATCTGGATTTCAAACACAATCTGTAACACAGACAGCGACAGGAAAAGATAATAATGGAACAACAAAAGATTTAAGAATGAAACTTCCATCCCAAGACAGCATCATCCGTTGTTCCATGTACGTAAAACCAATGGGAAGAAACGTCATCTTCTATTTCTATCCAGGCAATTATACCGCAGGGAATTCAGTGGGCATGAAAGCATTAATGGTCACAACAAGCAATACAAATAATACAAGCAATACAAGTAATGCAAACAATACAAACAGTACAGCCAGCCAGCAGACAACGACTGCTTCCCAAGAATCCACAGCAAAAAGCAGTGATGATTCCTTAAATAGTGCTCAGGGATTGAGTTTATCCACAGAACCGAAGACAAGTACAAAGAAGAAAACATCTTCTGAGAAGTCTGCGGGAACATGGATTTTGATCTTAGCGGTTTCTATGACACTTTCAGGACTTATCTTACTCGGTGTGGCAGCGGCGATCGTCTATTATTTCCGCAAGAACTGGGACAAATGGGGTGGTGATCAGGATGAATATGATGAGATTTACAACGATGAAAACTAAATTAAGAAAATATCAGAGCATCTTTTTAATCGTGCTGCTTGTGATCTCTTCCTGTTTCATGACAGGCTGTGTAAACCAGCATCCAAAAGACAACAAAAAGAGCAGTCAGGGTGAGAGTGTGGAAACAATGCTTGAGATTACAGACCAGAAGGAGAAGCAGGCAGTTTTAAATGCTAAGGCGAAAGTCAAAGCCATGTCAGGCAATCCACGAATTGTCGCGACATCTCCGGTGGTGGCAGATATTTGTGCCAAATTAGATCTTGATCTTGTCGGTGTACCAAAGAGCAGTGTTTCCAAAATTCCATCAAGATACAAAAAGGTCAAGAAAGTCGGACTTGCCATGAGTCCCGATATGGAAATTGTATCTTCTTTAAATCCTGATTGGATCTTAGCTCCTTCTTCTCTGGAAACTGACTTAAAACCAAAGTTTGAAGAACTTAAGAATACCGAGTATGCATTCTTGAACCTGAGAAGTGTACAGGGAATGTATCGTTCCATTCAGGAATTAGGAGAGATTTTTGGAAAGCAACAGGAAGCCGAGAGGGTGACCAAAGAATTTACAACGTTTTATAAAAATTATACAAAACGAAATAAAAATAAGAAACATCCAAAGGTTCTTGTTCTGATGGGACTTCCGGGAAGTTATGTCATTGCGACAGAGAATTCCTATGTTGGAAGTCTGGTCAAACTTGCCGGTGGTGAAAATGTTTACCAGAATACGGATCAGGAGTTCTTAACAGTCAATACCGAGGACATGAAGAAGAAAGAACCGGATATCATCGTCCGTGCGGCACATGCACTTCCAGATCAGGTGACAAAGATGTTTAATGAAGACTTTGAAACGAACGATATCTGGAAACATTTTGATGCAGTAAAGAACAAACGGGTTTATGACCTGACATATGAATACTTTGGAATGAGTGCAAACTTTAAATACAAGAAAGCATTAAGTGAATTAGAAAAAGATTTTTATCAAGATAGCAAAGATAAACAGGAGGTGACGAAATAAATGTTTTTCAAAAAAGTAAAAAAAGCAGATCTTGAAGCAGTCAGTTCAAAGAATGTGGATCAGGAGAGACAGAAAAATAAAATAATGCGTGCATGGATCTCATTTGGAGTTGTCATCATACTGTTGATTCTTTTGTTTTTTGCTTCAATTAATATGGGAAGTTTAAAAATCGGATTCGGAGAATTACTTTCAGGTCTGTTTGTCAAATATAACAAAGATGTGGCAACGATCTATGACCTTCGTTTCCCACGAATCATTATTTCCATGCTTGCAGGGGCAGCGATCGCTGTTTCTGGTGTGCTGTTTCAGGCTGTATTAAAAAATCCACTGGCAGATCCGGGAATTATCGGTATCTCAAGCGGAGCAAGTTTTACAGCCGTGATCATCACAGCATTTGCACCGACACTGTATTTCTTCACACCGATCGCAGCATTTGCAGGTGGCGTGATCGCATTTTTTATGGTGTATTGTCTGTCGTGGAAAGGCGGATTAAGTCCGATGCGTATCATCTTAACTGGTGTGGCAGTCAACAGCCTGTTTACCGGACTTTCCAGTGCCTTAAATTCTATGTCCGGCGGGGACAGAACGGGTGTGGCAGCGATCGTTGAGGCGAATATCACACAGAAGACATGGGATGACGTTATGACATTACTGCCATATGTTATTGCTGGTTTATTCCTTGCAATGTTATTTACACAGGAATGTAATCTCTTATCTCTGGAAGATAAAACTGCCAGAAGTTTAGGAGTCAACGTAAACGTCACAAGAATCGTGATCTCACTCGTTGCAGTCCTTCTTGCAAGTATTTCCACAGCCGTTGCAGGTGCAATCAGTTTCCTTGGATTGATCGTTCCACACATCGGAAGGATCTTAGTCGGAAGCGATCATAAGATGTTGCTCCCATTTTCAGCAGTCTTTGGAGCATTCACGTTTTTGTTAGCGGATACGATCGGACGAACAATCGCAGCACCAAATGAAGTCAGTGCTGCTGTGATCATGAGTGTTGTCGGTGGTCCATTCTTTATTTTATTATTAAGGAGGTCTGGAAAATATGGCAAATAAAGAAGAACTCCTTGTGAGATTAAAAGAAGAGAAGCCAGCAATGGAAGTCAGGGACTTATCATTTGCATATGGCGAAAACCAGATTCTAAAAGACATTTCCCTGATGATCAAAGAAGGCAAGATCACAACGATCATGGGAGCGAACGGATGTGGAAAATCAACGTTATTTTCCTTAATGACGAAGAATTTAAATCCAAACCGTGGAAAAGTATTTCTCCATGGAAAGAATATCAAGAACTTAAAATTAAATGAATTTGCAAGAAAGGTATCGATCGTTCACCAGTATAATCAGGCGGCCGATGATATTACCGTGGAACGTCTGATCTCTTATGGACGTACCCCTTATATGAAATTAATGGGTGGCAAAAGTGAGGAAGATGAGAAACTCATTGACCATGCGATCGAAGTCACCGGCCTTGAGGAATTCAGAAACCGTGAATTAAGCCAGCTTTCCGGTGGTCAGAGACAGCGAGTCTTTATCGCCATGGCGCTGGCACAGAATACAAAGATCTTATTCCTTGATGAACCAACAACGTATCTGGATATCCGCTATCAGCTGGATATCTTACGTCTGGTCCGAAAGTTAAACAAGGAATATGGAATTACGATCGTTATGGTCCTTCATGAAATCAATCAGGCAGTACATTTTTCTGATGAAGTCATTGGATTAAAAGATGGAAAAGTACTGGTACAAGGAGATCCAAATGACGTGATCACGACAGAGAGTATCAGTGAACTTTACGATGTTCGATTAAATGTAGCAGAGATTAACGGACAGAAATTTGTCCTGACAGTATAAGAAAAAGGAGATGAATATGAGAAAAAATCCGATCCGATATATATGGATGACACTTGGAATCTTATGTCTGGTACTTGGAACAATTGGTGTAATCCTTCCAATTCTGCCGACGGTTCCATTTTACATGGCAACAGTGTTTTGCTTTGCAAAGGGTTCAAAGAGACTTCATGACTGGTTTTTAGGGACAAGTCTTTACAAGAAACATTTAGAGAGCTTTGCAAAAGAGAAAGCAATGACGAAGAAAACAAAGAGGTCCATCATTGCGATGGTAACGATCTTAATGGCAATCGGTTTTATCATGATGAAAAACGTACCGATCGGCCGTGTTGTTCTTGTAATCGTATGGATTTTTCATTTCTTATATTTCGGACTGAAAGTAGAAACTGTCAAAGAAGAGAAAGCAAAGGAAATAATATATGATTAAAACAAGATTGGTAAAATTACTTTCCCATACAAAAAAATATATTGTACAGATGGTTCTGTGGCAGTGGATCGCATTACTTGGACAGATCGCAGCGATCGTTTCCATTGGAAGAATGGTAGATCGGATTTTGATACATCAGATGAGTTCTAAGGTGGTCCTTATGACGTTTATGATCTTAGTGAGCGCAGTAGTGATCCGTTTCTTATGTGATCAGATGGCAACAAGGGCATCATTTGCAGCAAGTGTTGATGTGAAAAGAATTTTACGAGAAAAGATCTATGAGAAATTGTTATGTTTAGGGGCTTCTTATCGGGAACATGTTTCAACATCAGAAGTCGTACAGATGAGTACCGAAGGTGTGGAACAGCTGGAGATTTATTTTGGAAAATATCTTCCGCAGTTGTTTTACAGCATTTTAGCGCCTGTGACATTATTTATCATTTTGTCTTTTATCAGTTTAAAGGCAAGTGCGGTATTGCTGATCTGCGTTCCATTGATTCCGATTTCAATCGTTGCGGTGCAGAAACTTGCAAAGAAACTATTAAATAAATACTGGGGATTATACACAACACTGGGAGACAGTTTCCTTGAGAATCTTCAGGGAATGACAACATTAAAGATCTATCAGGCGGATGAAATGAAAGCGGTCGAGATGGATGAGGAAGCGCAGAATTTTCGTAAGGTCACAATGAAAGTTTTGACAATGCAGTTAAATTCAACCAGTGTCATGGATATCATAGCCTACGGTGGTGCCGCTGTCGGAATGATCACAGCGATTCATCAGTATATTGCTGGAAATATCACGCTTGGCGGAACTTTGATCATCTTGCTGTTAGCTTCAGAATTTTTTATACCATTAAGATTATTAGGATCATTTTTTCACATTGCAATGAATGGTATGGCAGCCAGTGATAAGATCTTTGGATTGCTTGATCTTAAAGAAGTAGAGAGTGGAGAATCTTATTTTCCACAGGAAGAGCTGGACATTTCATTGGATGATGTGCATTTTGCTTATGAAAAAGATCGTGAAATCTTAAAAGGAATCACAATGAACTTCCCTGCAAACAGCTTTATTTCTTTTGTTGGTGAATCTGGCTGTGGAAAGAGTACACTGGCTGGCATTTTAACAGCGAGAAATCGTGGATATTCTGGAAGTGTTAAGGTTGGTGGTGTGGATATCTCACAGATTCGGGAAGAAGAATTGATGGCACACATGACAAAGATCACACATAACAGTTATTTATTCGCAGGAACAGTGGAAGAGAATCTTCGCATGGCAAAACCAGATGCCACAAGAGAAGAGCTTGAACATGTACTTGAGAAAGTGAATCTTCTTGCATTCTTAAAAGAACAGGATGGACTTCAAACCGTTCTGTTAGAGAAAGGGGAAAACTTCTCTGGCGGGCAAAGACAGCGTCTGGCACTTGCAAGAGCGCTGCTGTTTGATACACCGATCTACATATTTGACGAAGCGACATCCAATATTGATATGGAAAGTGAAGAAATGATCATGAATGTCATTCGGGAATTATCAAAGACAAAGATGATCTTATTTATTTCCCACAGATTATCCAATGTTGTAGATTCTGACTGTATTTATATGATGAAAGACGGAATTGTTGCAGAAGAGGGAACACACGAACAATTAATGCGTAAAAAAGGTGCATACCAGCATTTATTTGATAAGCAGAAGGAACTGGAATCTTATGCTGCAAATATGTCATGGAATGACTCCTTAAAGAAGAAGGTGGTGTAAGATGCAAAATACAACAAAACAAAGAAGAAGTTCCATAAAGATCATGGGGAAAATGATCGGTCTTGTAAAACCACTGGCACATATCATGACAGCGGCAGTGCTTCTTGGAACCTTAGGGTATCTGTGTGCCATTTTCCTGACGATCACAGCCGGACACGGTGTACTTCTTGCTATGAAAGGGCAGCGTGTGACAAAATATCTGATCATTTTGGTTGTTCTTGCAGTAATGCGTGGAATTCTCCATTATGCAGAACAGTATTGTAACCATTTTATTGCATTTAAACTGTTAGCGATCATTAGACATCAGGTATTTGCGGTGCTTCGGAAGCTTTGCCCAGCTAAATTAGACGGCAGGGAAAAGGGAAATCTGATTTCAATCATCACAACCGATATTGAATTATTAGAAGTATTCTATGCACACACGATCTCTCCGATCATGATCGCAATTTTAACATCATTGATCATGGTCGTATTTATCGGAAGATTTCATGTCTATGCAGGAATCTTTGCAGTCTGTTCTTATCTTCTGGTAGGCTGCGTGATCCCATTAAGAAATGGAAAAAAAGGCGGACAAAAAGGGATGGAATTTCGAAGCGGATTCGGAAACCTGAACAGTTTTGTCTTAGAATCTCTCCGCGGAATAGATGAAACGATCCAGTATGGACAAGGTAAAAAAAGAAAAGCACAAATAAGTGAAAAATCCATTGAATTAGGAAAAATGCAAAAAGACCTGAATCGTATGGAAGCTATGCAAAGAGCTGTCACAGACCTTGTGATCCTTTGTTGTTCATTTGGAATGTTCTTTTTAATGTATCATTTATATCAGGCAGGAAATGTCACATTTGATGCTATGTTACTTGCAACGATCGCTATGATGGGATCTTTCGGCCCAGTAACCGCACTGTCAAGTCTGTCAAATAATCTAAACCAGACATTAGCAAGTGGAGAAAGAGTGTTATCCTTACTCGAAGAAGAACCAATGGTAGAAGAAATAGAAGGAGAAGTTGCTTTAAGTTTTGAAGGCGCATCCGTAGAAGATGTAACCTTCGCTTACGATGAAGAAATCATCCTAAAAGACTGCAATATCAACATGAGCCAAGGAAAAGTCATCGGAATCTGTGGAAAAAGCGGCTGTGGAAAGTCCACACTGTTGAAACTTCTGATGCACTTCTGGGATGTAAACAAAGGAAATATAAAAATCTCAGATAAAAACGTGAAAGAAATCCCAACCAAGACACTGAGAAACACACAATCCTACGTAACTCAGGACACCGAACTCTTCCACGACTCCATCGCCAACAACATAGCGATTGGAAAACCAGGCGCAGCAAGAGAAGAAATCATAGATGCCGCTAAAAAAGCCTCCATCCACGACATGATCATGTCCCTGCCAAACGGCTACGACACCGAAGTCGGAGAACTTGGAGACACACTATCCGGCGGAGAAAAACAAAGAATCGGAATCGCCAGAGCCTTCTTACACGACAGCTCAATGCTGCTGCTAGACGAACCAACAAGTAACTTGGATTCTTTAAATGAAGGAATCATTTTAAAATCGTTAAAGGAAGAAAGTAAAGGAAGAACAGTGGTACTAGTATCCCATAGAGAATCCACGATGGGAATTGCAGATGAAGTGTATCATATGGATGCAGGAAGAGTATCGTAAAGAAGTGAAAATCGGATAATGAACTATTTTATCCGTAAGTTATACATAAATTCACGAATTATCGTTTGGAAAATACTATAAATGTTTTGCCCAATGTTTTCGTATGGTAATAAATTAGTAGTGTATACTGAAAGATTTGAGTGTATGAATAGAGGAAGAACAATATATCAGGGTCAGAAAAGATAGAATTTCATAGGATTTTTTGCAAAATCGCAGCCAACACGGTGCGCTGTCTGAGCGAAGCGAGTTCGCAAGGAGTGTTGGCGGATCAGCGTTTTGCAAAAAATCCGTCAATGAAATTCGTTTTTCTGACCCTGATATATTGTTCTTTCTCTATTTATACATCAACAACCTTCCGTATATAACTTAATCAACTCCACAACAACATCAACACACATATCCATTCCTTCAACACTAATATGTTCATAAGGTCCATGATAAGCATGGCCACCAGTTCCAAGATTCGGACAAGGAAGTCCTCGGAAACTTAACTGACATCCATCTGTACCTCCGCGAATCGGCAGAACCAATGGAGCTACACCAGCATTTTCACAAGCCTTCTTTGCATTTTCAATCAAATGAGGACAATCCTTAATAATCTCGGCCATATTCTGATACTGATCTGTAATGGTTAAAGTGACGCAACCATCACCCCATTTTTCATTCATATTTTTCTCGATCAAACGTAACGTCTGTTTCTTCGCCTCAAACAATGCCTGATCATGATCTCTCACAATATAATGCAATGTTGCATGACTCACATCACCATTCATATCGATCAGATGATAGAATCCCTCATAATCTTCCGTGTTTCTAGGAGTCTCCATAGAAGGTAGACAAGAGTTGATCTCCATAGCTACAAGTGAGGCATTGATCATCGTATCCTTTGAAGAACCAGGATGTACATTAAAACCAGTGATCTCAAACTCAGCTTTGCAGGCATTAAAATTCTCAAACTGGATCTCACCTTCGGTATCGCCATCCAAAGTATAAGCAAAATCAGCATCAAACCGCTTGATATCAAAATACTCGGCACCACTTCCGATTTCTTCATCTGGAGTAAATGCAATGCTGATCGGACCATGAGGAATCTCTTCATGGATCAGACGTTCTGTCATCGTAAGAATCTCGGCAATCCCAGCTTTATCATCTGTACCAAGGATCGTTGTACCATCCGATGTGATCAAAGTACGGCCCTTGAGAGAAGAAAGATGAGGGAAAACTTTCGGATCAAGAACCAGACCACTATCTCCAAGAGGAAGAGCTTCTCCATTATAATTTTCCGTGAGGATTGGACGGATCGGACGATCACAGAAATCAGAAACGGTATCCATATGCGCAATAAATCCGATCGCAGGACAGTTTTCATAGCCCTTTGTGGCAGGCAGTTTACCATACAAATAGCATTTATCATCAAGATAGACATCAGTAAGACCAAGTGCATTCATTTCTTTTTCTAAGACCATGGCAAGATCCAATTGACAATCAGAAGAAGGGACAGTTTGGCTGTTTTCATTGCTTGGAGTTAAAATTTTGACGTAATGTAATAAACGTTCGTAAGCTTTCATAATTATTTATTCACCTCGTGATAATTTCTTTTGCGTTTTATAAAGTATATAGATAATATAACACATCTCTTCTTCAGTTTTGCAGTGAAATTGATTTATGGTTTTATAAAAACTTACTGTAAAATATTGACAAAATATAATAAAAGTAGTTTAATTACTTAAAACCCAATTATTTACATAATAAACAGGAGGGAAAGTTATGGAGTATAAAACAAATGATTTTATGGACGAAGAATTAAGAGTAAGAGCAGCGAGTGATGAAGAACTCAATATATGTTTGACAAATAATTATGCATTTCAAAAAATTTTTAAGGAAGAAGAAAATGTAAAGGGATTTCTAATAGATTTATTAGGACTAAAAGAAAAACAGATTAAGAAAATAGAGATTAAAGATCCATTTACAAGTGGAGATGTAAAAGAGCAAAAAGAAGGAATCTTAGATATTAAGCTAACACTAAACGGAAAGAAAAAGATTAATATAGAGATGCAGAATACTTATCAAAAAGATTGGACGGAGAGAAGTTTATTTTATAATTGCAGAATGTTTATAGAAGAATTTAAAAAAGGAGAACCATATTGGAAATTACCGCCATGTATTCATGTAGGAATTTTAGATTTTAACATGATGGAAAGTCCTGGATTTTATCATAAAATCAGTCTGATGGACGAAAAAACTAATGAACTATATAGTAGAAAATTTCAATTCCATGTGATAGAATTAAAAAAGATAAGAACAACCAAAGGAAAAGCAAGGAAGCATCCTCTATATCGATGGGCAAGATTACTTGCGGCAACAACATGGGAAGAGGTTGCTGAAGAATCAGCAGGCAATCAATATATGGAAAGGATACGGGAAGAAATGGTAAAGATGAGCCAGGACGAACGGGAAAGATATCTATATTTAAGAGAAGCAATGGCAGAAAGTGATAGAGTTAGCCAATTAGAAAGTGCTGAGAGGAAAGGAATTAGAGAAGGAATTCGACAGGGAGAAATAATAAATAAAATAACTCTGATTCAAAAGAAAATGCAACGAGGAGAGTCGGTTGAAAAAATAGCGGAAGATCTTTTAGAGGAAACTAGTTTTGTAAATTTAATTTATAATATAATACGGGAAAAAACGGATCAGACATCAGAAGAGATATATAATCTAGTAAAAGAAGAATTATAAATTAAGATATGGAAGATAAGAAGTGGAACAGTTTTTGTATGAACTGTTCCACTTTTTCTTCAATTCTTGAACAATCCTTGACATTCACACCCAACGACTCTAAAATTACTTAGGAACCTAAGTAAAAACAAAAAAGGAAACAAGATGGAAACAGGAAAGATCATCAACAGAATATCAAACCGCCTTCAACGATTTTCACCTGACACACAAAATAAGTTAGGTATTGGACAGGCACAAGCCAACATCTTAAGATTTTTATTATTAGAAACAGCAAAACACTCAATCTACCAAGTCGATATCGAAAAAGAATTTGGTCTAAGACCACCAACTGTTACAGAAACACTGAAAACATTGGAGAAAAAAGATCTGATTCGAAGAATTCCAGATGAAAATGACGGAAGAAAGAAAAAGATTATTATCACAGAAAAAACACTATCGATGGACGATGGAGTTAAGTGGCAGGTAGAAAAATCTGAAGAAGTTTTACTACAAGATATTACAGAGGCAGAACAACAACAATTTATGAAGATTGCAGAAAAGATGTTAAAGAATCTTGAATCATATAATAAAAAAGAAGACAGAAAGGATACATAAAATCATGAACGAAAATGATTTAATGAGCAAAATGAAGATTTCCAAAGCTGTAGCAACCATGGCAATTCCAAGTGTCATAAGCAGCTTAGTCACGGTTGTCTACAACATGGCAGACACTTTCTTCGTAGGGCAGACAGGTGATCCATTACAAGTAGCAGCAGTAAGTTTAACTAACCCGATCTTCATTCTTTTTATGGCATTTGCCAACATGTTTGGAATGGGAGGAAGTGCGGCAGCATCCATTGCTATGGGTGAAAAAAATGAAAAACGTATGAAAAATGTATCGGCATTTATCACATACGCATCTTTGATCACAGGAATATTTTTTGCGGTGATCTTATTATTAGGAGCAAAACCAATACTAGAGATTTTCGGAGCCAATAAACAGACATATGATCTTGCGTATGGGTATTTATTTCATATTTCTTATGGAGCACCATTTATCATCTGGTCCGCTGCGGCAAGTTTTGTTGTAAGATCAGAAGGAGCAAGCAAAGAAGCTATGATCGGAAGTATGATCGGAACGGTTGTAAATATCATTTTAGATCCGATCATGATCAGTGGGCTTCACATGGGAGCAGCAGGAGCTGCGATCGCAACAACGATCGGAAATGTGCTGGCAAGTTTATACTATGCTTGGTATTTTATAAAGAAAAGCAAGTGCTTTTCTATCCATCCTGGATACTTCAAATACAAAGATAAAATTCTTACAACTGTCTGTAGCAGCGGATTTCCAACGGCAATATTTTCTGTATTGATGAGTGTATCAACCATCGTATTAAACCAGATTCTTGTAGTCTATGGGAATGCACCAGTTGCAGCGATCGGAATTGTATTCAAAGCAAATATGTTCATTACATTCTTACAAATGGGATTGGCAAATGGAGTACAGCCGCTGCTTGGTTATAATTATGGGGCTGGGAACATCAAACGATTCCGTGCTGTTGAAAGTTATACAAAAAAATGTTGTCTAGTTGTAGGAATTCTGGCAACGGTACTATATTTTGTATTCAGAACCCAGATCATAAAGCTGTTTATCAGTGATCCAGAAGTTATAAATTATGGAGTAACCATGTTGATCGCTTATATGATATCAGGACCTATCATAGGATTATTGTTTATGAACATGAACTGTATGCAGTCTGTTGGACGAGCACTGCCGGCAACGATTCTTTCTGTGCTAAGACAAGGGGTTCTGCTGATTCCATTATTGTATCTTTTAAATGCAGTTGCAGGGATTCATGGAGTCATCTATGGACAGGCATTGACAGACTATATTGCAGTGATATTATCCACGATCATATGGAAGCAATATCAAAATAATATAACGAAAGAAAAAGATTCCGCAAAATAGTTCGAAATGCGAAATTTGTGGAAATTGATGAAAAATTAACAAATAAATAAAAAACAGTATTTATACAAATGGCTTAAAATGGTTGGATTGAAAGTAGTATGTTTGTAAAAATACTGCTTTTTTTGTGCAATTTTCACAAAAAAGAAAAGAAAAACACTGAAAGAATAAATTGTTTTGTAAAAAAATCACTTGACTTTTTGTCAAATTGGTCCTACCATATAAGTACAGTAACTGGTAGGACCAATCTTACTATGTCGCGTATACGCTGAAAAATAGGATATCGGAACCCGCTCATATTTGAAAAGAAAGGAGAGAACTTAAGATGTTCATTCACTTTTTATTAGCGATGCTTCCTATCATCTGGCTGATCATTGCATTAAGCGGATTAAAGATGGCAGGACATGTAGCCTGTCCGATCGCTTTGATCATTACAGTCATTGAAGCACTTTTTTTATGGAAGCAGAAAATTATTGATGTCCTCACAGGAGGGTTAGAAGGATTTGCAATGGCAATCTGGCCAATCTGTCTGGTTATCGTGGCAGCAGTGTTTACTTACAACTTGGTCGTACATACGAAAAACATGGAACTTATTAAAAAAATGCTTACTTCCGTATCAAGAGATAAACGAGTTCTTGTGCTGATCATCGCATGGGGATTTGGAGGATTTATGGAAGGTATGGCAGGATTCGGAACAGCTGTAGCAATTCCAGCAGGAATCCTTTGTGGATTAGGATTTGAACCAATCTTTGCAGCGACTGTTTGTCTGGTAGCCAATACGACACCAGTAGCATTTGGATCCATCGGAATTCCAACGGTTACAGCAGCAAATGTAACAGGATTTAGTCCACATATGACAGCATCTTATGTTGTGTTACAACTTGCGATCATGGTAATTCTCGTTCCTTTCCTTACTGTTTTTATAACAGGAAAACATGAAGGAGCTAAAGGAATTGGCGATTATAAAGAAATTTTATTTATTACATTGATGTCAGGTCTTTCATTCTTAGTACCACAATATCTGACAGCGAAATTTGTAGGAGCTGAACTTCCAGCAGTTATCGGATCTGTATGCAGTATGGCAGTAACGATCATCCTTGCAAAGGTAATGCTGAAAGGTAAGACAAGTAAATTTGATGTAGAAATCGAAGATAATGATGATACTACGATGACAGTAAAAGATGCATTTGTTGCATGGAGCCCATTTATTCTTGTATTACTGTTCTTACTTCTGACTTCAACATTAGTACCAGCGATTCATGATCCATTATCAGCGATCAAATCGAATGTACCAATTTATAGTGGAGAGGGAGCAAGCCCATATACATTTACATGGGTATCAACACCAGGAGTGCTGATCTTGATCGCAGCATTTATTGGAGGATTGATTCAGAAATGTCCAGTTGGTGAGATTTTTGTTGTTTTAGGTAAGACAGTGGTTCAGATGTTTAAGACAATCATCACGATCATGGCAGTACTTGCGACAGCTAAGATTATGGGATACAGCGGAATGACACAGTCTATCGCAGATTTTATCGTACGTGTGACAGGAAGCTTTTATCCATTAGTTGCACCACTGATTGGATCTATCGGAACATTCGTAACAGGAAGTTCTACATCAAGCAGCGTATTATTCTCCAAGTTACAGGCAAGTACAGGAGCAGAATTAAATATCAACCAGATCTGGCTGGTAGCTGCAAATACAGTTGGTAGTACCGCAGGAAAGATCATTTCTCCACAGAGTATCGCGGTAGCGACAGCGGCAACAGCAACGGTAGGAAAAGAAAGTGAAATCTTAACAAAGGTTATCAAATATTTCGTATTATTCGTTATCATCTATGGATTAGTTTGCTACTTTGGAGTCAAATTGATCTGAAAATGATAAAGATATTAAAAAGCTATAAACTTTTAAGGAGGAAGATAAATGAGTGAGTATCAGTATAACAAAGTGACACCAGAGATGATCGAGAAATTCAAAGAGATCGCTCCTAAACGTGTCTTAGTGGGTGATGAGATCAATGAGGATTTCACCCATGATGAGATGGCAATCTACGGAAAAGCTAGACCAGAAGTTTTAGTAGAAGCAACATCAACAGAAGAAGTTGCAGCCGTCGTTAAACTTTGTAATGAAAACAAGGTTCCTGTAACACCAAGTGGTGCAAGAACAGGATTAGTAGGAGGAGCCGTAAGTATCGGTGGCGGTGTTATGATCTCTCTTACAAAGATGAACAAGATCCTTGGATATGACAAAGAAAACTTTGTAGTGAAGATTCAATCAGGAGTCCTTTTAAATGATCTTGCACAGGATGCAGAAAAACAAGGATTATTATATCCACCAGATCCAGGTGAGAAATTCGCAACAGTCGGTGGAAACGTAGCAACCAATGCTGGTGGTATGAGAGCTGTTAAGTACGGATGTACAAGAGATTATGTACGTGCCATGACAGTTGTATTACCAACAGGTGAGATCGTAAAACTTGGAGCTACTGTATCAAAGACAAGTTCAGGATACAGCTTATTAAACTTAATGATCGGTTCTGAAGGTACTTTAGGTATTATCACAGAACTTACATTAAAAGTAATCCCAGCACCAAAATCAGTGATCAGTCTGATCATTCCTTATGAAAACTTAGAGGATTGTATTGCAACAGTACCACAGTTCTTTATGCATCATCTGGCACCACAGGCTCTGGAATTTATGGAAAAAGAAGTTGTTATGGATACTGAGAAGTTCTTAGGAAAACAGGTATATCCAAAAGAATTAGAAGGAACAGAGATTGGAGCATATTTACTAGCAACATTTGATGGAAATTCTGAAGAACAACTGGAAGATATCATTGAACAGGCATCTGAAGTAGTATTTGAAGCAGGAGCAATTGATGTATTAGTTGCTGATACACCAGCCTTAAAGAAAGATGCATGGGCTGTCCGCGGAGCATTACTTGAGGCAATCGAAGCAGATACTGTACTGTTAGATGAATGTGATGTTGTAGTTCCAACAAATAAGATCGCAGAATTCCTGACATATACAAAATCATTAGAAGCAGAAGCTGATTTCAGAGTGAAGAGCTTTGGACATGCTGGAGACGGTAACTTACATATCTATACATGCAGTAATGACATGGAAGAAGGAGAGTTTAAGAAACAGGTTGCAGTCTTTATGGATAAGGTATATGCAAAAGCAACAGAATTCGGTGGAATGATCTCTGGAGAGCATGGAATCGGACATGGAAAGATGGACTACCTAGCAGAATCCCTTGGACCAGTTCAGATGAGAATCATGGAAGGTGTCAAAGAAGTCTTTGATCCAAATATGATCTTAAATCCAGGTAAGATCTGTTACAAATTATAATTTTAATAGGAAACGATCAATCAAACATAAACAAGTAACATAAAACATATACAAAGCTTTTTTAAGGTTATTTTAGGAGGATATCAAGATGGCATATTTAATTTCAGAGGAAGCAAAAGACTTATTACAGGATGTACACGAGTTCTGTGAAAACGAAGTAAAAGAACAGTGTAAAGCATACGACGTCAGTGGAGAATGGCCAAAAGAAATTTATGACAAAGCCATTGAAATGCAGTTACATTCATTAGAAGTACCAGAAGAATACGGTGGACCAGGATTATCAAGAGTAGACGTTGCAGCACTGATCGAAGAAATGGCTATCGCAGATGCAGGATTTGCAACAACAATTTCTGCCAGTGGATTAGGAACAAAACCAGTACTGATCGCAGGAAATGAAGAACAGAAAAAACATGTATGCCAGAAGATCATTGATGGTGGATTTGGAGCTTTCTGTTTAACAGAACCAGGAGCAGGATCTGATGCCAGTGCAGGAACAACAACAGCTGTTAAAGATGGAGATGAGTGGGTATTAAATGGAAGAAAATGCTTCATCACAAATGGAGGAATCGCTTCTTTCTATTGTATCACAGCTATGACAGATAAAACAAAAGGTGTCAAAGGAATCTCTATGTTCTTAGTTGATGCTGGAACACCAGGATTAAGCACAGGAAATGAAGAAAATAAAATGGGTATCCGTACATCAAACACATGTGATGTTGTATTAGAAGACTGCCGTATTCCAGCTGCAAACTTAGTTGGAGAAGAAGGAAGAGGATTCTCAATCGCAATGAAGACATTAGACCAGGCAAGAGCTTGGATGGGATGTGTTGCAACAGGTATCGCACAGCGTGGTATCAATGAAGGTATCGCATATGCCAAAGAAAGAGTTCAGTTTGGTAAACCAGTCATCAAAAACCAGGCTATGCAGTTTAAAGTAGCTGATATGGAAATCAAAACAGAAACAGCTCGTCAGATGGTTGCACATGCCTTAACAAAGATGGATATGGGATTACCACATTCCAAAGAAGCAGCAATCGCAAAATGCTATGCATCTGATATCGCAATGGAAGTAGCTTCTGAAGCAATCCAGATGTTCGGTGGATATGGATACAGCAGAGAATATCCAGTTGAAAAATTATTAAGAGATGCTAAGATCTTCCAGATTTTCGAAGGAAGTAACGAAATTCAGAGAATCGTCGTAGCAAATAACACAATCGGAAGATAGAACATAAGAAGGAGTAAGACTATGAACATTTTAGTATGTATCAAACAGGTTCCGGATGATTCTGTAGAAATCCATTTAAATGCAGAAGGAACACCGGATTTAGCAAATGTAACACCTGTTGTAAATGCATTTGACACCTATGCTCTCGAAATGGCAGCACGATTAAAAGAATCCTCTGAAGGAGAAGTAACAGTTGTATGTGTTGGAGAAGATAGTGCAAAGAACTCTCTGAAAAACTGTCTTGCAGTTGGTGCAGATCATGCATTTTTAGTAAGTGATGATGCATTCAAAGGATCTGACACAACAGGAATCGCAAATATCCTAAAAAATGTGATCGCAAAATTAGAAGCAGATAATGGTCAGAAATTTGATCTTGTATTCTGTGGAAAAGAAGCAACAGATGCCGCACTTGGACAGGGTGGTTTAATGTTAGCTGAAGAACTTGGAACAAGTGTGATCACAAATATTACAGAAATCGCTTTAGACGGCGATAAAGTGACAGCAAAACAGGAAACAGAAGAAGGATACCGTACAGTAGAAGCTTCTGCACCATGTGTTGTAACAGTCACAAAACCAGAATATGACCCACGTTACCCAACGATCAAGAATAAAATGGCAGCAAGAAAGAAACCAATCGGCGATATCAAAGAAGCTGATCTTGCTGATCTTGAAAAAGAAAAAGTCGGAGAATCTAATGCAAAGGTTCAGATCGTTAAATTATATGAACCAGCGAAGAAAGAAGCCGGAATCAAGATTCAGGAAGAAACACCGGAAGATTCAGCAATAAAAGCAGTCGCTATGATGGCAGATGCCAAAGTATTCTAGGAAGGGAGAACAAAGGACATGGCAGAATGTAAGAATATCATGGTATATGTAGAAACTGCAGAAGGAAATCCAGTCAAAGTTGGATTAGAAATGTTATCTCCAGCCAAGAAACTTGCCGATAAAGTTACGGCAGTTGTTATTGGAGGTGGAGTAGCAGATGCAGCAAAAGAAGTAGCAAAGGCCGGAGCCGATCAGGTCATCTGTGTCGACAGCGAAGATTACAAAGAGTTTAATCTCGATGCATATGCTCAGGTTTTAGTAGAATTAGTAAAAGAAGAAAATCCAGAAGCTGTATTTGTAGGTGGAACACAGGATGGAAAAGATATCGCACCAATTGTTGCAGCAAAATGTAACACAGGATGTGCATCCGATGTATTAGACATCAAAGCAGAAGATGGAGAAGTTATCTATACATGCCCACTTTATGGTGGAACTGTATTGGAAGATGTAAAGATTAAGACAACACCACAGGTAGCAACATTACGTTCCGGAGCATTCCAGAAAGTGGAAGAGCCAACTGAGGGTGAAGTTGTAGCCAAAGAAGTAAAAGTTGCAGATGATGTGATCAAAGCAAAGATCACAGAAAGTGTGAAAGAAATCGCAGAGACGATCAACCTGGAAGAAGCAGAAGTTATCGTATCTGGTGGACGTGGAATGGGAAGCAAAGAAAACTTCGCATTAGTTGATGATCTTGCAAAACTCTTAGGAGGAGTTGTAGGAGCAACAAGACCAGCGATTGAAGACGGATGGGTATCAAAGATCCATCAGGTTGGACAGTCTGGAAAGATCGTTGCACCAAAATTATATATTGCATGTGGAATCTCTGGAGCTACACAGCATGTATCAGGAATCATGAATTCTGGATACATTGTAGCGATCAACAAAGACGAAGATGCACCAATCTTTGACGTTGCCAATGTAGGAATCGTTGGAGACGTTATGAAAGTACTTCCTGTTATGATCGAAGAGATCAAGAAGATCAAGGATGCACAGTAAATAAAAATCTATTTTGAAAATAGCTTGTTTCTATACTTAATGTATATTCACCATTTATAAAAGGTCAGATTATGGCGTACGCCATAGCCTGGCCTTTCTTTCCGTTTTAGCATATTTCATATTTAAGATAAAAAGAAATTCAGTGAAAGATCCAATTCAATGTGTCAATTACGAAATCAAACATGTCAGTTACGAAATCCCCATTCAAAGAAAGAAAAATCTGTTAAAGTAAAGAGATGTAAAAAAATATTACAAAAAAAGGAAGGAGAGAAGTAGGTTGAAAAAATGTAGACACAGCAGATTTTTAATAAAATTGTTAGCAAGTCTGCTTTGCCTCGTAATGGTCTGTCCGATATTTCAAAATATCATAGTTCGGGCTGAGCAAAATCAGGAAAATATAGGAGAACGTCTTGATGGAGATTATGCTTATATTTCAGAATCTGGTCTTGTAGACGATGATAAGACAAGTTCAAGAAAAGCAATTCGGACAGGAACAACTCCGTGGGATAACGAAGAAGGAAGTGGAAATGATACAACGGATCTTGATGATAACATTCGAAGTTTTGATGTTATCAATTATACTACATATTTTAGAACAAAAGTAAGAGACAATGCGCCATATAACTTTTATAAAACAGGAACAGTACATTTTCAATTTATAGTTCCTGGAACAAAAAGCCAGATTCAGTATGGAATCGATACTATGAGTTGGCTTTCTGCCAAAAAAGATGTGGAGTATACACTTTCAGAAAAAGAAATAGATGGAAAAACATATCAGGTATTAGCAGGAAGTTTTTTATTGGAACCTAATAGTGAAAATCCGTCGGCAATCGGAGAAAGTTATCAGGAGCTTACAGTTATGTTAAGAGTCCTTGCGATGAACAATGGTGAAAAAGTACAACCAGAGTTTACATATTGGCTTGAGGACAATCAAGAGAAAGACTATCAAACGATTAAAGCGCCAGATGTCAATGTAACAGCAGAACCAAGATACAATGTGCAGTTGAAAACATGCGACAGCAGGGCACAATATGTCAATATGTTTGATTTCTCTACAGGAAATGAGCAGGCACAAAATAAGGATGCTGGAAATGTCTATGGAAGATGCAATGTTGTAGGAATTACACTTCAGATTGTCGGGAAAAGTCCAGATCATGGATTAAAAGGATGTGAGATCCCTGATGGCAAAGATATCAAATTTGATATTGATGTATCTTCAGTGTATCAGGGAACCGATGGAAAGACAACCGATACAAATAGCAATTATATGCCGCTTTTGTGGAGCTTTGATGAGAACAAAAAAAGAAATGGGCAAGCTGATGGAAGAGAAATCAGTGGATCCATTGACTTTGCATCAGGAGGAGCACCTTTCAATTCTGATCAGGGAGAATACCAAAGTTGTGATGATGGTGGAACATGGAAAGCGATACAGGAAGGCAGTACGATCCATGTAACAATTTCTGGATATAAAGTAAATCTTGCAAAACTTCCAGCAACAGATGCGAATGTATCTTCTGCATTTCCGTATTACAATCCAGCAACGATCAAAAACTACTGGAACATTCAGATGGCCTGCTTTTCTGGTGGAGAACTTTGGCTCGTACAGCCATTTTATGATAAGGATGGAAACTATGTTGTGGATCAGTATGGAACTGGCGGATTTAAGACAACTTTAATTAATTCAAACTTAGAGGCAACAGGAATTACTGGACAAAAAGTAGGGGATCAGATGATAAAAACAGATGACAAAATCGTACTTGATCTGGGACTTGAAGAACCAGGAACGATCCAACAGTCTGTGAATTACCAGAAATATAAAGATATGTCATATGGTGCAGCCCTGACAGAAGGATGTATTGATAATGGAAAAGACTGGATCGTTGCAGGCGGACAGTTAAATATACAGGAAATCTTAAAACATAATTCGGCAGAAGGTATGAATACAGCAGTAGCATATGATGACCTTGTCAAGTTTGATGATCAGTTCTTTGACATAGAATCTGCCCAAAAAGGAAGCAATGCAGGGCTTGAACACATGAGTGACAAAATTTTATATGGAGCTAAGCAGGATAAAACAGGATGGGATCACAAAGGATTAAATCCTTCGGATCAGGGATATGATGATGAAATGATGAAAGCAACTGCAGATGATCTTATTTTCTTTTCATCTTTGGATGAATTAAAAGAAAAAGGATATACATGTGTTGCTGTATTATGGGAGGCAAGAGGACTTGCATCTGCACAGTCAACAAACTGTTATATCGGATTACAGGGAAAAGTCAGCCAAAATGCTAAGTCTGGAAGCGTATACATGGTAACGCACAGTGCCAAAGCATGGAACAAATTAAACGTGGCAGAGGCTGCCGCAAAATATTTAAATAAACCAATTGCAGAGCTGAATGATAGTGATTATGAAACATATGCAAAAAGTGAAGCATTTTCAACCAGAGCAGATCATATGACACCACTAAATTATCAAACAGACTATGAAGAAGCTTTCTGGACCAATGACTACAATACAACAGATGGTTTAAGAACCTATCAGAAATCATATTATGATGAGAATGGGTATGCTGGAGGTTCTTCCAATATTTTAAGTTATGCGGATTCCTGTCTAGTAGTAGATTATGCAACGAAGATAACAAAAAATACAATGCAAAATGCTGGATCAGAACAAGGATCCAAACTTGCATATGATATGGATTCAAATCAGAGAGTTGCAGATTATGTATTAAATCTGTCAGCAGTCCGCACAGCAGGGCAGTCAAAGACGGAAAATGCGTCGATAAAAACAGATCTTTATGTGGAAGATACACTTCCTAAAGGATTGACCTATGTACCATATTCGGCTCATTGGGGTGGAACATATATCCAAAAAGGTGAAGGAAAACAGGGAATTATCAATGGTGGAGAAAGTATGGAACCGGAAATTATAGAAAATGATGACGGTACAACAACTCTGAAGTGGACTTTAAAAAATGTGACGATCACAGAAGAAGAAGTTACATATTTTGATTCAATTTATTATTCTTGTGATATAGGAACACCTGGAGTAGAGGAAACAGACGTAAAAAATAATGATCAGCTTTTGAATCAGGCAAAAATCTGGGGAAAAACAGAGCCAAAGAGAGAGTTTACATTGACAAATGGAAATCTTGCACAGCAAAGTATCATCGTTACAAAGAACAATGCGGTCAGTCTGTCAAAATTAGCAGACAAGCAGATCGTAGATGTTGGAGAAGATATGGGATTCATGTTGAATATAGGAAACAATGCCAATAATTCTATGGATATTATAGCAGTTGACAGCCTTCCGTATTCCGGAGATGATCAAGGATCTGATTTTACTGGAGAATGTTATGTAAAAGAAGTAACAATTCAGACAAAAGATTTAAGAGATAATATCAAACTGTATTATACGGATGATCAAAATGAAAAAGGCAAGACAAGTGTTTCTTACAATAAAGATGATATTGAGAAGAGCACAGTTTTTAAAGAATTAAAATTTGATCGGAATACTGGAAAAGTAGAAATACCAGATGATTTTAAACCAGTATCCGTAGTGGCAGTTGGAACACTGCCATCGTCAAAAACCTTAAAAATACACATCACATTATATCTTTCAGAAGGAAAAGCAGGAGAACATGTGGTAAACCGGTTGACCAATGGAAATCTTGAGAGTGATGCAAGAACATACTATAAAGAAGAAATTCCAGTAACAGGTGTAAATGATCATAGAATAGGAATACGGGAAATGGTAATGACATTGATTGTTATTCTTGCAGGAATCGGAAGCTCCTGTAGTATGTTTCAGAAAAGAAAGGAAAGATCATGACATCCAAGGAAAAGATACGAAAGGAAGTAAAGTTTCTTTTTGGAAAGATTTTGATATTTCTTTTCATCCTTTGGGTTATGTTCTTTCAGATCTTTGGAATCATGCGATGTGCAGATTCTATGATGAAACCCGCATTTCAAAATGGAGATCTGGTTATCTATGACAGAATGCAAAGAAGTTATGATATCGAAGAAACGATCGTTATAAAAAAAGACGAAAAACTTCAAGTGATGAGAATCGTTGCATCTGAGGGAGATACGATCGATATGACCAAAGATGGGATAAAGATCAATGGTTATCTGCAACGGCAAAATGAGATGGATATAAAGACATTTCCATATAAAGAAGGAATTACATTTCCGATCACGGTTCAAAAAGATGAGTTTTTTGTACTTGGAGATAACAGAGAACATTCCATAGACAGCAGAATCTATGGAACAGTAAAAAAAGCAGAGATAAAAGGCAGTGTTATAACACTTCTTCGAAGAAGAGGTTTTTAGAAAGTCAAAAAAGTTAAAGGGGAACAAACAAATGAGAAACAAAAAATTATTACTATTCGCGCTGGCAGCAACAATGATGATGGGAACAAGCAGTCTGATAATGGCAGATGAGCCAGTACCAACAATATCAGAGGGAACAGAAGATGCTCAGGCAAGTGCCCAGATCACAAAGAAATTTGAGCTAGCAGAGGGAATTACAATCCCAACAGTAACATTTCATTTTGATATCAAAAAAGTAACAGAAGGTGCACCAGATGCAACGATCGATCAGGTTTCTTATAGTGAGACAGACGATAAAGGAACACTGGAAAATGGAAAATATGTAATTTCTAAAAATGCACAGATTTCATTTGGGCAGTTTACCAATACAGGTGTCTACGAATATACGATCAATGAAAGACAAGAAAGCTTTGGCGGTGTTACATATGCAAACAATGAGTATACATTAAGAGTTTATGTTGCAAATAAGACAGATGGTGGATTCTACATTCAGACGATCACAGCACAATCTGAGGAAGGCAAAGAAGGAAATATCCTGTTTACAAACATTTATAAAAAAGAGGCAAAACTCGAAATTACAAAAAATGTAACAGGAGATATGGCAGATAAGACGAAAGATTTTGAATTTGAGATCAAATTTGTAAAATCAGGGACAGAAGACAGTAATGTCACATCTTATACAGGTAAGATTGGAGAAGAAGATGTTATCTGTGAAATTGATCAGGCTACAAGATTTAAATTACATGATGGGCAGTCTCTTGTATTTGATCAGATTCCAGCAGGCACAAGATATATCGTGACAGAGATTGAACAAGAAGACGGTTATACACCAAGTGTAAAAGTTGTAGAAAATGATGTAAATACAAAAGATTTAACAGGAACAGACGGAATAGATCTTACTTCTGTAAATGACATAGAAGTAAACAATCTGATCGGTGAAAATGAAAATAGCGTTATATTTACCAATGCATATAAAGATGTTCCTAGAACAGGGATGATCATTGAAAGATTACCATTTATCTTAATGATCGCTGTAGCATTTGCAGGAATCATAATACTGACATTTGGAAGAAGAAAGAGATCTTAAGAAAAGTGTTACTTAAGATGATTTATGCCGCAGAATGGATCTTAAATAAGATCATGTTCATATTCTTTAGCATTATTTTACTTTATGGAATATATGCAGTATGGGACAGTGTGCAGATTGATCATCAGGCCGATATATCAAAGTATAAGATGTATCGGCCTGATGATAAAAATAGTATATCATTTGAAAAACTTCAGAAAATGAATCCAGAAGTTTTTGGATGGATCACAATTTTCAAGACACATATCGATTATCCATTAGTGCAGGCAGAAAATAATCACAAATATATTAATATGGATGCAGAAGGAAAATTTTCATTATCAGGAAGTATTTTTTTAGACTGCAGAAACAAAAAAGATTTTTCAGATGTTAATAATATTATTTATGGACATCATATGAGAAGAAAAAAGATGTTTGGAGAACTGGAATTATTTCAGGAAGCAAAATATTTCAAAGAACATCGTTATGGAAAATTATATTACGAAGGAAAATGGCATAAGATAGAGCTGTTTGCCTTTTTAAAAGCAGATGCAAATGATCCAATGATCTATAATACCAATCTAAAATCAGAAGAAGGAAATCAGGAATATCTGAATTATATCAAAAGAAAAGCACAAAATTTCAGAGAATCCGACTTCAAGAAACAAGAAAGATTCGTGATATTATCAACATGTACATCAACCACTGCAAATGGAAGATATATTGTTGTTGCACGGATCATATAAGTTACCGAAAGGGGAGTACGATGATGAAAACAATTGATGTACATTCACATATTCTTCCAGGAATAGATGATGGAAGTCAAAGTGTAAAAGAAACGAGGATGATGCTGTCATTAGCAGCAGGACAGGATGTAGATTACATGATTGCCACTCCTCATTTTTATGCATATAAACAAAGCGTGGAAGATTTTTTGATGGAACGAGAGCTTTCCTATGCAAAACTTTCAACAATCCTAAAAGATGAATACCCAGAAATTATTTTTGGAGCAGAAGTTTCATTCTTTTCTGGAATATCAAGAGCAAAAGAAATTAAGAAATTGACGATTGAAGGAACTAATATCTTATTACTGGAAATGCCATTTCGACCATGGACAAAAGAGGATATAAAAGAAGTAAAGGAATTGATCAATAAAAGAAAACTAAGAATCATGATTGCTCATATTGAACGATATTTTGGAATTCGGGGAAATCGTCAAAAAATAAATGAAATCTTGGAATTACCAGTTTATGTGCAGGTAAATGCAGGAAGTATGGAAAAATGGTTGACCAGAATGAAGATTTTTAAAATATTAAAAAAGAAAAAAGTTATATTTCTTGGAAGTGACTGCCATGGAATCAGAACCAGAATTCCCAATATGATCAATGGAAGAGAACGTTTAAAAAAGAAACTTGGGGATGAAAAATTAGCCCATATGGAATGGGAAATTGAAAAAGTGATTTTCGGAGGAAGGGAAGATAAAGAAGTATGGAGTTAAATGAAACATATTATGATGAAGATGAAATAGAAATTGATCTGGTGGAATTATTTTATGTGATGAAACGAAAGCTGGTTTTTATCATATTATTTTTCCTGATCGGTTCAGGAATAGCATTTTCAGCTACTTATTTTGGAATCAAACCAACATATCAGTCTACTGCAAAGATTTATGTTGTATCAGCTTCCAAAAATTCTGTATTAGATCTTACAGGTCTTAATATGGGATCGTCATTAGCAGCAGATTATGAACAGCTGATCCTAAGTGATACAGTTTTAAATAATGTGATAAAAAAACTTGATCTGGATATGGATGCAAAAGAACTTGCAGGAAAGATTGAATTAAATAATCCTGCGGATACCCGTATTTTAGAAATCACAGTAACGACGACAGATGCTGTATTATCAAAAGATATTGCCAATAAAGTTGTGGATGTGTCCTTAAAATACCTACCGAAAACAATGAGTGCAAATCCACCCAATATCGCACAAAGAGCCAAGTTGATGCCAGAGAAAACAGGACCGGGATATGTGAAAAATACTTTGATCGGTGGGATGGCTGCAGCGTTTTTGTATTGCGCATATTTGGTGATTCGTTTTCTGATGGATGACACGATCAAGACACCCGAAGATATGGAAAAATATTTTGGAATTCTGCCACTGACAACGATTCCAGAAGGGAAGAAGATAAAATGATGAAACAATTAGAAATTAATATTCCAAAACTCCCATATGCATTAGAAGAAGCTATGAACCGTCTTCGAGTAAATATAAAATTTTGTGGGGATCAGACAAGAAAACTAATGGTTACGAGCAGCGTACCAAATGAAGGAAAGAGTTTCGTTTCAGTTCATTTATGGGAAATGCTTGCCAAAATGGGAATGCCTTCTGTTTTGGTGGATATCGATCTTAGAAAATCAGTGATCGAGGAAGACTATCATTACCTTTACAGTGGAGAATTAAAAGGACTAGATCATTACCTGTCAGGAATTTCAGAGGAAGAAGAGATCATTTATCATACCAATATCGAAAACGGAGACATCATTCCAGTAGCAAATCATCTGGAAAATCCATCAACCTTGTTGGAAGATCCAAGAATGAAAAAGTTATTAGAATCACTGGCAGAAAAATATCGATATGTAATCCTTGATACGCCTCCGCTGCAAAGTGTGTCTGATGGAAATCTTATTACTGCATTAAGTGATGGTGTGATTCTTGTGGTGAGAGGGGAATCTACATCGAAAAAACTGGTTCGTAATTCATTACATCAGATTGAATCCTGTAATGGAAGACTATTAGGTATGGTATTAAATCGAGTAAAGATCGATCAGCATGCGTATTATAAATATTATGGTGAATATGGAGAATATAAATAATTTAGATCAAAGAGGAATGATAAGATGAAAAATAAGGGAAAAACAAGATGGATCATAATATTTCTTTGTATCATATTAGCAGGAATAATATTTGCAGGGATGAGACTGGTCAGACAAAGGAATCAGATCGTTGACAAACAAAGAAGAAATATGAGGCAGGAAATCTTAAAGGAATCCGAAGATGAATTAAATACAAAAAATTATGAAACATTTACAGTCTTAGGAGTGGATTCCAGAGACAAATCCAAAAATAAATATACAAGATCCGATACGATCATGGTCGTATGTATCGACAGAGATAATAAAAAAATAAAGATAGCTTCCATTTATCGAGATAGTTATGTGTCGATAAAAGGGCATGGACTTGATAAGATTACGCATGCTCATGCATTTGGAGGTGCTCAGTTGGCTGTTGATACCTTAAATCGCAATTTTGATCTGGATATCAAAAAATATCTGGTTGTAAATTTCTTAAATGTTGCAGATATCATAGACAGACTTGGTGGAGTCAGTATAGATATCACAGATAAAGAATTGAAATATATTAATGGGTATATTGATGAAATTAATCGAATTGACGGAACGAAAGATGCCAGAATTACAGAAACAGGAAAGCAGTTGTTATCTGGTACACAGGCGGTAGCATATTCAAGAATCCGATATACGGAAGGAGGCGAATATAAAAGAGCCTGGAGACAGCAAGAAGTGTTGATGAAATTATTTGAGACTATGAAAGATAAAAAAGATATAGAATTGTTCAAAGCATTAGCACCAGTATTGGATAAAATTGATACAAATTATTCATTGGATGATTTATCAGACTTGTTCTCTGACATGAATGATTACGATGTTCAAAGAAGTAGCTTTCCAAAAAAACTCTGGGGTGGAAAAATTGAGGGAGTCTGGTATGCTGTACCAGTTACATTAGAAAATACAGTAAAACAATTGCATCAGTATCTTTATGAAGAGGAACACGAATGTTCACAGACAGTTCAAACGATCAGTGATCAGATTAGAAGACAAAAATCGATTGCAAATGAAGAACCAGATAAACAAATAAAATAAAAAAGTGGTCATACTTTTACAAAAAAAGTAAAAGTATGACCACTTTTTATGATTCATTGACAGGGAATAAAATATTTAATGTAAAAATATCATGATCAACGGAAACAGAAAGTATTCCGCCATATTTATCTACGATGGAAGAAATACTTTTCATGCCATAACCATGTTCATAGGAGTGGTCTTTTGTTGTAATTGGAAGATTATCCTTAAATTCTAAGTTATTGGAACAATAATTTTTCATCGTTATTAACGCAAACAAGTTTCTTTTGCGAATATTGACAGATATAAAACGCTTTTCGATATCATTTATTTTACATACATTTTCAACAGCATTATCGAAAGCATTGCCTAACATAATAAAAAGATCAAAATCGTCTATAAAATCGAGAATCTTACCATCAGCCAGACAAGTCCATTCGATTTGATGCTGTTTGCAAATATGAAAGTATTTTCCAAGTATAGCATCCAATGTGTTATTTTCAGTCTGTATGGATGAATCATAATCAAGGATGGAAGTTTCAATATTTGTCAGCAATTCGTTGTTGATCGAGGAATTTTCTCCATTTCCTAACGCTGAGATGATATGTTTCAGATCATGAGATTTGTGACGGATATCATCGATGGAGTTTTTAAAGCTTTCAAATTGTTCAAATTGTTCTTTTCGTAGTTTTGCTTCCATGGAAAGACGGTTTTGGTAAGCACATTGACGGTAGATCATAATCTGAGAGAGCAGTAAAACTGCACTTAGCATCGTGTCATAGATCAGAATGAGGCGAAACATGTTATGTGTATTAGGATTAAATAACATTGCAGCATAAGTCCCCAAAACTCTGCTGATGATCAAGACTATGATCATGTATACGGATGCAGCACGGTAACGAAAATATTCTGTATAAAAAGACGAAAATCTTTTCGCAAGAAAGAAATAAATAAAAATATTTATGCCGATAAAAATTAATATTTCATATCTAAGCATAGAGGGATTGATCAGTTGACTTCCACGGTGTGCAGCGAAGGGAAAGATTAAAACAAAAATCGTATATGCAAAATCCTGTGTAAGATAAGCACAGATAGCATAGTAAACAGCGCGATGAAGATCAATATAACAGCAAACGATAAATATAACTGTTAGAATGGTGAGATAAATAAAAAGTGTAGAAGTTGAATTGAGTGCAATAAAAATTAGTTTTGAAAAAGCGGTTGTCGGATTTGCAATAAATGGTCCAACAGCATTATGCTGGTAAACAAAAATCAGTGGAGCGAAACACAGTCCAATAAGAATGCAAAAAAATAAACGCAAGAAAAAATGCTCACGTTTGTGAACAACACTCATAAAGAATGCACTTGTGATCAGACAGCATTGCATCGTATTAAAATCAAATATTCTTTCAAATATCATAGATGATCTCCCCAATAATTTAATAAAGACTGCGTAAAGCTTTTATAATAAGTACGACTTAAAGGTAGGATATCTTCCATAAGCTGAACAGAATTTTTCTTGAATTTACTTACAAATTCAAGGTTCACAAGATATCCTTGATGGCAACGCGTAAAACCTTTGGATGAAAGTTTTTGGGCAAGTTTTGATAAAGATGGATAACTTGTTGAGCTGAAGCAGTCATCTGTTGTGTAGTAATATAATGTATGGTCTTTGACTTCAACATATTTTAAATGATTTAATGGAAGTCGTATCTTTCCAAATTGATTGCTGATAATCAGGGATTCATTCTGACGGGAAGAAACAATCTGGACAACTTGTTCCATTTTCATTGAAAATGGATAATAACTAACTGGTTTTAAGACATAATCAAGAGCCTGTACACTATATCCTTCAATGGCATATTGTGCCATGTAAGTAATAAATATGATCAATACATCAGGATCATATTTACGAATTTGTTTTGCAGTTTCAATGCCATTCATAAGGGGCATTTCAATATCAAGAAATATTACATCCCAACAAGCAGTGTAAGGAGTTAAAAAATCTATACCATTTTCAAAATATGTATGATCGATCATAATTTCATGTTCTTTTGAAAAGCGATCTAAATGATCGATCAGAGATGAAGCATTTGAAAGATCATCTTCTACAATGGCAATTTTCATGATCTTGTTCCGTCCTTTCTAATATTTTTATGAGTCGATCATAAGGCTCCGGCTTGGAATAATAATAACCCTGTATCATATCAACGCCCCATTCTTTCATAAGAAGGGCTTCTTTTTCTGTCTCAATTCCCTCTGCTACGATCTTATAACCAATGTTCTTTAATGTATAAACCATGTTTTGATAGAAAACAGAAGTCTTCGGGTCTTCACAAATCTTAAATAATAAAGAACGATCCATTTTTACAACAGAAAATGGTAGACGTAAGATTGTATTTAAATTAGCGTAGCTAGAGCCAAAATCATCAAGGCATATTTCAATTCCTTCTGCTTGTAAATTTTTAATACACTTTGTAAGTTCTTGAGTATATTTTGTAGCGGTTGTTTCTGTAATCTCAAACTGAAATTTACTAGTTGGCAGATGGTAAGATTTTATGATCGCGATCAAATGTTCACAATAGCCAGGTTCGATCAGTTCCTCTGGAGTCAGATTGATTTTAACATTTTCAATATCATCTAGTTCAAAGGAATGGTCCTTTAAAAATTTGCAGATTTTATGAAGTTGAAGAGGCATGATCTGAAAAATCAGATTATTGCTGATCGCAAGCTGGAAAAACAATTCTGGTGAAATAAATCCATACTTAGGATGAGTAAGTCTACTGAGAGCTTCTAGTGCTGTAAATTTCTGATCTTTGATAGAGTAAATCGGCTGATACCAGACATCAAACAGATTTTTCTCAACGGCGGTAAACAAGAAATGTTCAATATCCTGTTCTTTCTGGAATTCTTCATACAAGGTAGAATTATCATGGATACAAAAACTATGTTTGATATCCTGTGTTTTGTGTGCAAGAAATTCAATATAAGATAATAAAGATTCAATATTTGGCAGCATATGAATATCATGAATTTCATATATTACAGCAGGACAAATAATCTTATGGTTAGAAATAAAAAATGCTTCTTCAAAAGTAGCTTCAAGTTTGTTGCATAAGTTGTCTTGTATTTTAGTTGAAGAAGAACAGAGAGCAAACCGGTTAAACTTTAATCGAAATATTTTATGTTCAGATGTAATATTCCAAAGTATGGAAGTGATCTCATTAAGTAGTTCACTGTTAATACCAAGTTTATAGGTATTATGGATATACTCTAATTGTGGAAACTCGATCACTGTTACAGAAATGGATTTCCGTCTATAAAAATGTTCTCTAATATAGTAAGAAAAATAATCCATATTAAAAAGGTGTGTTACAAAATCAATATAAGCATAAGGGTTATGTAATGTTAAATGAATTGCGACAACCGATAAAGTTGCAGCAAATCCAATAAATAGTTTTATATGGAAGATATTTTGTGCAAACATTCCTATCAGTAAAAATAAGGATACTTCTCCAAGTGCGCTGAGCTGTCGCAATTTTAAAAGTTTAAAATGAGAGATCAGATAAAAAAGATCAAAGAAGTAACAGAACATAATAAAATAAATTAATAAAGGATATCCATTGTTGACATGTAAAAGACCATCACTTTGTGGATCGGATATAAAACCAGAAAAAGGATTTATAAGGACAACAAAAGAAGCAAATCCAATTGGAATTGCACAAATTTTCATAAGACGAGTAAAGCCTGGTCGGATTGTCAGGTTGATCATACAAAATAAGATATAAGGAAAAAGTAATTGTGTTAGATAAATAGTGGTATAAGAAACTTTTGCTAATATACAATTAGCCATTTGGTGATCTAACAGTTGCGTTAAGATGATACTAAACAGGCAGATCATGATCGTATTTAAGATCATTGTAAAAAAAACAATTGTTCGAATATCATTTAATTTTTGTTGACGAAGAAAATGAAAAAGCTCAAGAAAAAGTAACAATAAAGATGCTTTGAGATAAATATCATTCATTGCCATTATGAGTCCTCCTTAATAATAAATAAATATTCTCTCTCCCCATGGATCACTCAAAAATACTATAGCATAGAACAGGCTTTTAATGCAAGAGGATAGAATGTTGTTTATTGATATATTGGAAGCTAGGTTACTGTTCAAGGGTTAGCTGGACATGAAACAACCGATGGTATAAACTGATAACAGTCAAAGCCATCGGTTTTCTTTATCCAAATATCTTGGATACTCTGTCAAATAGATTTTCTGGTTCTTCCAGACGCATCAAAACAAGCATGCTCATGCATTTACAGAGTTCATCGATGCTTTCAAAACTCCGGAATGTCACAGCCTGCGCCTGTTTCCGTTTATAATTCCTTAGAAGCCGTTCGGCTTCATTGTTCGTGGCGGGCACCCTGAGATCATGCAGGAATAACAGATGGTTCTGTTGATATTTCTCCATCCTCCGGAATAAATTATAACCATCCCGATAATAGACACTTGCTGGAAGATCTTCATATTCTTTCCGTGCAGTCTCCAGTATCTTCTGGTATCTTTCTTCAAATCCGGAAACCTTCAGAAGATCCATTTTTTCTGTAGGCTGGTATCCATTCCTGAAATAGATCATTTCCTGTATCAGTGACCGCATTTCTTTATTCCACCTGCGGTCTGGCTCATTCTCTATACTGTCTTTTAGGTACCGCAGTACATGGGCAAGACATTCCTGATGATCAGTTCCATAATGATAGAAAGTTCTGTCATGATCATGCACGAGGATTCTCTGATAATCTTCTGTAACAGTATCTCTGACTCCCTCATGACCTTTCTTTTTACGGGCAAAATACAGTGCCTTTCCATCTGGTGTTGCACATACATAGATCTGACAGTTCCTGCCATTAACTCTTCCGTTTGTGCAGTCTGTATGCATGACAGGAGAAAGCAGCATATCTGCATAAGCAGATCTGCGTTCTGCCTCTGTTTTTAAAGCGAACTCCCTACTGAGCTGGCTTATCATACCTTTTGAAATGTTCAGCTTTCCACCGGTCAGATCGGACAGAAACTTCCTGCTCTTGTCGATCGATGTACAGCAGTCATGGTTTAAAAGAAACAGGAATGCCCGGATACTGCCATCATAATTCACTTCATTGACTACACCGTCTGGAAATGCTGCATGGATACGTTCTCCGGTCTTTGCATTATAATAGACATCTGCATGATATTCTGTGACATCCAGCATCATACGGATACTGACTAACTGTTTTACGATCGTTTTGGAAGTCTTTTTGAAATCTGTATCTTCCAAAACTGCTTCTGGAGGTGGAAGAAGTACTGGCGGGATCGTTGGCTTTTGTTTTTTTCTGTGATACCCCGGGTGTCCTGGTTGTGCTCCTGGTCTTCTTCCTGTTTTTTCTCTGCTGTTGGCGATCTTTTTCCGCCTTATCATTTTTGAAGACGGAATTGAGGAATTCTCATGATCACGGTTGATCTGTGCTCGTAATTTCAGATTTTTTTCCTGTTCTTTTTCCAGTTTGACAGCGATTTCGTAAAACTGTATCCTGAGTTCTTTTATTTTATCCAGAGCCTGATCTCTCTGGCTTTCTGCACGCAAAGCCCGTGCCTCCATATCCCGGAGTTCCTGGTCCGCCCTTTTCTGCATGTCTTCCATTTCCTTTAACATATCTTCCAATACCTGAAACCAGTAATTGCGGACATGGATCGTCTCTTTATGTGCAGCAGACAGTTCATCCATCAGCTTCACGATCCTGTTTTCATACGACTTGCAGTCTTTTTCGTGGATCTTTTTCAGCCGGATGTATCTTTCACCGGATTCGAGTTCTTTATTTCGGATCTGTGCTGCTTTCAGCCGGCACATCAACGTATTGTAATCATATAGATCAGGCATACAGATTCCTCCATGATGGTATGATCAGACTCCACTGATGATATCAGTGATCTCTGAAATATGCTTTTCAAGACATTCGATGATCTCTTTTTGTTTTTGGATGAACTCTTCCTGGATTTCAATCTGTTTTAGATAACCTTCCAGAAGTTCATCACGTTTTCTGATTTCTTCCATTAAATCAAGATCCATAAAAACCTCTCTTTCTTTAGAAAAAGTATAACAGAAACAGGATCAAAAAGCGAATGAGCAGAACATATGTATTCGTCAATCTGACGGTGGATAAGTATGCATTTTTAGTGCAGAGATTGGGCATTTGAAAAGCTTATGATCAGGAAAAGTATGAGAAAGAAAAGATTTGTGTATAAATACTCCGAAAGTAAAAATATCAGGAAGAACTGCGAACACAGTTTTCCTGATATCAATGATTATCCACAAAATAAAAAAATAAATTTCGTCATTTTTTACAATAG
>ERZ869983.9-NODE-9-length-59807-cov-10.788548_pt1 | contig 59807 bp, 41 predicted proteins | sample MGYA00521106_ERZ869983 | MGnify/ENA primary metagenome ERZ869983 (study PRJEB32232, sample SAMN07284972) | human gut metagenome | biome: human-associated habitat; material: feces | host: Homo sapiens | place: Tanzania | collected 2014-04-05 ...
ATGAGAAAACAATCAATACGTTTGCCACAAGAGTAAGGCAGATGATTCTCAAGTTTGACGAGGTCAAGCAGGAGAATGCTGAACTCTATGCGATGGTGGATGAGCGCGATGCAAAAATCAAGGCATTGGAGGAAAAGTTGGCTCAAGCGCAGAGTGATTACGACAGCTTGAAAATGGCGAAGATGATGACGATTTCTGACAATGATATGGAAGCTACTCAGAAGCGCATCGCCAAGCTCATAAGAGATGTCAATAAGTGTATCACACTATTGGGTGAAAAGTAAAAATCGGAACGATGGCAGAACAAGAACAAGATAAATTACTCATACGATTACACGTCTATGATACAGATCTTTCGGTAAGAATACCTAGGGAAGACGAGGAGTATTATCGTAAATCAGCTAAGCTGATAGATGATATTGTAAACTCATATACCAAGATTTTCAAAGGCAGAAAGAGCGATAAGGAAATCCTGTATATGGCGCTCATTGATGTGGCATTGAGATATGAGAAGGAATCGGATCGGAATGATACGAAACCTTATGATGATATTCTTGAGAAGCTTACCTCCGAGATTGAAGACGCTTTGAAATAAGAATATTAATAAATATATATAATAATGATAGTAACTATTATAGCAGCCTTGGTGGCGCTCGTTATCGGCGGTGCTGCAGGGTATTTCATTTTCCGTTATGTCATTAAGGGAAAATATAACGAAATGATAGAAGCTGCCAATAAAGAGGCAGAAGTAGTAAAAGAGAAGAAGCTTTTGGAAGTGAAGGAGAAATTCCTCAACAAGAAGGCGGAACTTGAAAAAGAAGTGCAGCAGCGTAATTCTCGTATACAGCAGAATGAGAATAAGTTGAAGCAGCGTGAGATTTCTCTCAATCAGCGTCAGGAAGACCTCGGTCGACGCAAGATGGAGATTGATCAGTATCAGCAGCGTGTTGACAACGAGAAGAAACTCTTGTCTGTCAAGCAGCAAGACCTCGAAAAGATGCAGAAGCAGGAGCAGGCTAAACTGGAAGAACTTTCTGGTCTGAGCGCTGAAGAGGCTAAGCAGAGATTGATTGAGAGTCTGAAAGATCAGGCTAAGCTTGATGCTGCAAGCTATGTGAACGAAATTATGGATGATGCCAAACTCAATGCTAACCAGCAGGCTAAGAAGATTGTGATTCAGACAATCCAGCGTGTTGCTACTGAAACAGCTATTGAGAACTCTGTCAGCGTTTTCCATATCGATAATGATGAGGTGAAGGGACGTATTATCGGTCGTGAAGGTCGTAACATCCGTGCTTTGGAAGCTGCAACTGGTGTAGAAATCGTCGTGGATGATACTCCTGAGGCAATTGTTATCTCAGCCTTCGACCCTGTTCGTCGTGAGGTTTGCCGTCTGGCTCTCCATCAGTTGGTTGCTGACGGCCGTATCCACCCAGCCCGTATTGAGGAGGTGGTAGCCAAGGTGAAGAAGCAGTTGGATAATGAAATTATCGAAACTGGTAAGCGTACAGCTATCGACCTCGGTATTCATGGTCTGCACCCAGAGTTGATTCGTATCATCGGTAAGATGAAGTATCGTTCTTCTTATGGTCAGAACCTCTTGCAGCATGCCCGTGAAACAGCTAATCTCTGTGCTGTCATGGCTTCTGAATTGGGATTGAATCCTAAGAAGGCTAAGCGTGCCGGCCTTTTGCACGATATTGGTAAAGTGCCTGATGAGGAGAGTGAATTGCCACACGCATTGTATGGTGCCAAGATTGCAGAGAAGTATAAGGAGAAACCAGATATCTGCAATGCCATCGGTGCTCACCATGATGAGATGGAGATGAACACATTATTGGCTCCTATCGTACAGGTTTGTGATGCTATCTCTGGTGCTCGTCCTGGTGCCCGTCGTGAGATTGTAGAGGCTTATATCAAGCGTTTGAACGATCTTGAAGCTATCGCCATGAGTTATCCTGGCGTAACCAAGACTTACGCTATCCAGGCAGGTCGTGAACTCCGTGTCATCGTGGGTGCGGATAAGATGAACGATGAAGAGAGCATCAAGCTTTCTGATGAAATCGCAACCAAGATTCAGAATGAGATGACTTATCCTGGTCAGGTTAAGATTACTGTGATTCGTGAGACTCGTAGTGTAGCTTACGCTAAGTAAGATAGAATTATATTTGAAGTTTAAATTGTCGTTTCTCTTCTGCAAGGTAGAGAGATGTATCTTGATAAAGCCGTACTCTGTGTTTATAGGGTGCGGCTTTTCTTTTCCCTTTTCAGAATATGATGAAAGCAGAACAGAAAGTATTAAAGCGATTCAATAAAGGATGTGTGGATTATCACCTTTTGGAGGATGGTGACCGGATTCTTATTGCCTTGAGTGGAGGCAAGGATTCTTTGGAACTTGTCCGTTTGCTGGCTCAGCGTGCCCGCATCTATAAGCCGCATATCGAGGTGGAGGCGGCCCATATCATCATGGATAACATTCCTTACGAGACCGACCGCTCTTATCTGCAGGATTTCTGTGCAGAGAATGGCATCAAGCTTCATATCCTTCATAGTTCGTTTGATGAATCCACCGATCCCCGTAAGACCCGTTGCTTCCTTTGTGCCTGGAACCGCCGCAAGACGCTCTTCGAGTTTGCGGTAAATAATGGTTTTAACAAGATAGCCTTGGGCCATCATATGGATGATATCCTCGTTACCCTGCTGATGAATATCACCTTTGAGGGTTCTCACTCCACCATGCAGCCCAGTCTTCCTTTAAAACATTATCCCCTCACCATCATCCGTCCGCTCTGTCTCGTACATGAGGCGGATATCCGGCAGGTAGCAGAAGAGTTGCATTTCACTAAGCAGAAGACGTTGTGTCCTTACGAAGAGACTACCCGCCGTGCGGATATGCAAGCCGTCTTCCATCATTTAGAGCAGTTGAATCCAGAGGCGCGCTATAGTCTTTGGCGCTCTGTCTTTATGGAATAAAATATAGTAGAAAAAGCAATAAAAAACGAAAGTACTTTCATGAGCACATGAAAGTACTTTCGTTGGACAATGAAATAGGCTTCATTTGCCATCGAAGCCTATTGTATTTGTTCCTGGGGTAGATCTAGTAAATGGCAGTTACTAATTTTGGGGAGCTGCCCAGAAACGTGAAGCATCTGTTGTCAGTACTGAATGGTCGGGAAGTTCAAAACCTTTGAATCCAGAAGGAACAAGCACGATATGGCGATTATTGTTTCGATAAGCACGATTCCCAGGATGCTCCAGCCTACCAACTTGATTTTTTTCTTCATTTTTTTATTCTATTAGTTATTTCATTTTTTCTATCTGTTCCTGGGTTAGACCGGAATACTTCTTGATTAGATTGATGTCAACACCATCGGCAAGCATGTTCTTAGCAATTTCCAAGGCTTTCTCATTCTTACTTCTTATTTCATGTCATCCGAGTTGAGTATGGTGATGGTCTTGCCCTCAATCCTGATGGCACCCTTCTCCTCGAATTCGGAGAGGCAGCGGAGGAGCGAGAACTTCTGGATGCCGAAGATATCTGCCATTTCCTGTCGGCTGACATCCAGCCGGATGGTTCTGCTCTGCTGTTCGGTAGCCATCTTGATGAGGTATTGCGCCACCTTCTCCTTGACGGAGAAAAGGGAGAGCATGCGCATTTTCTGCGAAAGGAAGATATCTATCCTTGACAGGTGCTGGATGAAGTTCCAGCGTATGCGCTCATCAGTATCTATTAGCAGTTTCAGTTCCGAAGGCCTCATGCGCAGGAGGGTGGTCTTCTTGCTTGTCTCCACGCTTACGGGCATCTCGTTATTATGTGCGAAGATATAGGCAGGGGCTATCAACATCGATTCGCCCAACCGCTCTATCTGAGCCTGCTTGCCCGACAATCCCGACATGCGGGCTATCATCTCCCCCTCGACAATGATGTCGGCATATCTGCAGGGCATTCCTGCCAGCACATAGGTTTCCCTGGCAGCAAGCTCCACCATCCTGTAGCTTACCATCGACAGTGCCTCTCTGATTTCCTCTGGAGTAAACCCCTCAAACACTGTGCATTTCTGCAAGGTAACGAATATTGATTCTTTCATACTTTTAAGTTTTATATTCAATAACGCATTTTCCCCCGATTTATTGTTCGCTCCAAAAATAAGGCACTTTGCAACACTATCGAGAGTGTTATTGCAAAGTGCCTTTTAAACATGAAAACTTATCTTTTGATTTTTTACTCGAGTTTTACAGATTCTCCCTTAACTCAGTAGCTGCTGTTCTTATCCTATATATTTTTTGATGTCCTCTTCTACCGTTCCGTTTCCGGCAATGCCAAAGGTATCTACCAGAACCTTCAGTACGGCTGGTGAACAGAAGGCTGGGAGCGTAGGACCCAGATGGATGTTCTTTACGCCCAGATGCAGCAGGGCAAGAAGTACGATGACTGCCTTCTGCTCGTACCAGGCAATATTGAAGAAGATAGGAAGTTCGTTGATGTCGCTGGCTCCAAAGATCTCCTTCAGCTTCAATGCCACAACCGCCCAGGAATAGGAGTCGTTGCACTGACCTGCATCCAGCACACGAGGAATGCCGTTGATGTCGCCCAGATTGAGCTTGTTGTACTTGAACTTGGCACAGCCGCTGGTGAGTATCACTACATCCTGAGGCAGCGCCTTGGCAAACTCCTCGTAGTAGTTGCGGCTCTTCATTCTGCCATCGCAGCCACTCATCACCACAAACTTGCGGATGGCTCCGCTCTTCACAGCCTCTACTATCTTGTCTGCCAGGGCAAAGACCTGGGCATGCGCAAAACCGCCGATGATCTCGCCTGTCTCTATCTCCCTAGGTGGCTGGCAGGTCTTGGCAAGCGCAATCACCTCGGAGAAGTCCTTGTGGCCGTCGGCACCCGCCTGGATATGCTTCCAGCCAGGGAAACCGGTAGAGTTGGTGGTGAAGACGCGGTTCCTGTAGCCTGCCGATGACGATGGCGGTACGATGCAGTTGGTGGTGAAGACTACAGGACCGTTGAAGCTCTCGAATTCCTCCTTCTGTTTCCACCACGCATTGCCGTAGTTGCCCACCAGATGCTTGTACTTCTTGAGCTGCGGATAGTAGTGGGCAGGAAGCATCTCGCCATGTGTATAGACGTCGATGCCCGTGCCTTCGGTCTGGATGAGGAGATCTTCGATATCCTTCAGGTCGTGACCGGAGATGAGGATGCCCGGATTGCTGCCTGTGCCGATGTTCACTCTGGTGAGTTCCGGATTACCGTATGCCTGGGTGTTGGCCTTGTCGAGGAGTGCCATCACATCCACGCCGTACTTTCCTGTTTCGAGCACCACGCCCAGCAGCGTGTTCATATCAGCATCAGGGTTGCTGATGGTGGCGAGTGCACGGCACATGAAGCTGATGATCTCGCTGTTCTCTTCTCCCAGATGGGCTGCGTGCTCGTAGTATGCCGCCATACCCTTCAGACCAAGCATGGTGAGTTCCTTGAGCGAGCGGATATCTTGATTCTCGTGGCGGAGCACGGATTCACGGGTGCCCTCTGCCTCATAGTCTGTCTTCTCGCCACCCCAGATTACCTCCTGATAGGCAGGGAGGTGGATATTCATACTTGCCGCCTTTTCCAGCAGCTGTTTCTTCAGTGCGATACCCTTATCTACCTTTTGCAGGATATCCTGGTCGTTGAAGTTGGCGTTGGTGATGGTGGTGAAGAGTGCATCCGTAAGGAAATGGGTTACCTCTGGTGCCGGCTCTTTGCCTATGTTATGCTGTATGGTTCCTATGCCACGAACCACGCTGAGCAGCAGATCCTGCCACTTGGAAGTTGTAGCCTCCTTACCGCAAACACCCTTGATGGTACAGCCTGTACCCTTAGCTGTTTCCTGACACTGGAAACAGAACATCTTGTTTTCTGCCATATTGCTATAAATTAAAGAGTTATTTTAATGTTTTCTTCCAGGCGGCAATCTGCCATTCCTGGTTTCCGGCTGCAAAATTACGGCTTTAAAAATAATCCTACGGTAACAATTGTGACCGTAGGATATTAAAAAAACATAAAAAGAGTGTGGGGGAATGGATTTCTCCCTTCTTGAAGAGCATGATGATTAGATTGATGTCAACACCATCATATATTTATCCTTAAGGGAAAATAAAATTATCCTTAAGGGAAAATAAATTTTGCCTTAAGACTAAATATAGTCTGTCTTCTGATGGGTTATGCATACGAGTGCATGCCCGTGAGGAAATAGTTCACACCGAAGTAGGTCATGGCGATACTCAGGAAGGCTAGGGTGATGTAGATGTGATACACCAGCGGCTTGCGGAAAACAGGCAGGCTCTGCGTATGCACTACTACTGCATAAATCATAAAGGTGATGAGCGCCCACGTCTCCTTGCTATCCCAACTCCAGTAATTACCCCAGCTCACGTTAGCCCAGATGGCTCCGATGAAGATTCCGAATCCCATCGTGGTGAGGGCAGGGTATAGGAAGATGCGGCTCAGTGCCTGAAGCTCTTCGCCATGAGAGCGAAGGCAGATACCCATGATGCCACAGATAAAGGTGAGCGATAGGAGGGCATAGCTCATCATGATGATGCTGACATGGATGCTGAGTAATGGACTGTTCAATACCGGCATCATCTGTCCGATAGCAGGATCCATCTGGTTGATATGGCTTACCAGAAGGAAGAATCCTGAAATCAGGAAGCCGAATACCATCACGATGCGGATGCGCAACTGCATCAGAATACTGATAAGCATCACGAACCAGGCTACAGTCAGCATACTTTCATATCCGTTAGACATAGGTATGTTGCCGCTGATAATCCATCTCAATGCCAATCCGAAGGTTAATGCAAGGAAGGATATGCCAAGCAGGATAGGTAAAGCGATGTTCAATACCTTGATTTCTCTCTTCTTCATCATGCGATAGATGGTGTAGAAGAGGGCAATGAAACCCAGTGTGAGGTTTGCCATGAAGAGAATGGTGGCAAAAGGAAAGGCATTATTGATGCGTTCTGCCTTATACTGTGTAGCTGTTGGCAGCGAGTTACCGCTACTTACCTCCTGATATTTCTTCATCTTGGCGAAGAACTCGTTTACACGGCTCGTATTGCCTGCCTTTACATCACCATTCAGCAGAGAGAATACATTCCTGATATAGAGCGCATGCTGGTGCTCCACGGCCTGTGGCAACTTATCTACAGGTGAAAACCACGTGGTAGTGCCAGCCTTGATGAATGAATGCTCCTTGGTAGCTTTCACGTTCTTGGTGAAGGTGTAAGGAAGAACTTTCAATGAGATACCTTCTCGCAATTCCATGATGATCTGTATCTTGCCATCGATATCGGCGGCTTGCTGATGGAACTTGTCCTGCTGACCATTGTAGTATTCCTGAACATACTGTCCGATGGTATAGCCACCCATCTCACGATTGAAGAAAGTATTGAGCGAAGCATAGTCTGGCAGATTCATCGCTGTTTTCATTTCTCCGCTCTTGATTTTGATGAAAGGCTCGTTTGCCCAAGAATTTCCATAGAATACCCAACCAGAGAGTACCTGTTCTGCTGTCAATCCCTGATAGCTCCTGGCTCCATATATCTTCTTGCAGAAATCGAGGGCAAAGGTCTGTACCGGACAGATGCGGTCGTTGTAGAGAATATGAAGCTCGCCAAACTTCTCTGCAGTTTCCTTTGGCAATACAGCATTTTGGAGATTGCCTGTTGCAGATTCTGCATGCAGTGTCTGTATATTGCCCATGCTGAGGATGAGTGCTGTTATCAAGGCTCCCTTCTTGAGCAAAGGACTCTTCAGTTGTTTGCGATAACCGCCCTTAGGGTCGAAGAGCATCCATACGAGGGAGATGAAGAGCAGCGCATAGCCAGTATAGGTGACTGGTATGCCGTATGGATCGGCATTGATAGCGAGCACGCTTCCCTTGCCGTCTTCATCGTAAGATGACTGATAAAGACGGTAAGACCGGTGGGAATATATGTTGTTCATCGAAACTTCGCCTTCGCTCTTATCATCTCCGTCTATTACGGTGAATTTTGAAGAATAGTCAGCCACGGCGTTGGTTCCATCGTGCATCTTCGCTTCAAACTTCTGCAGGCAGAGCGAGAAAGGGAGTTTCTCTTCCTTCATACCCTGCTCCTCGTCTTGAGCCATATAAGTATCCGTAGGCTGACCGATGCGCAGATGAATCATGCCTCTTTTAGCTGATACATGCGTGAGTAGAGCACCCAAGAGGATGATGATGAAGGAGAGATGGAGTGCCAGCGTAGAAGCGCACTTCACTTTTCTTTTGATGATATAGAAAGCACCGAGGGCAGCAAGTACTGCCCAGATAAGAATGAACCACCATGCCCCATAGTAGTGGGCATGGGCATAATCCGTGCCCTGGCTTTTTTCCACGATGGTGGCGGCAGCCATGCATACGAGCACAAGAATGTAAAGAATGAATATAATCTTTTTAACCATACTTAGTTGGAATCTTATAGAATTTCCGTTGCAAAATTACGATATTATTCGGAGACGAGCAAGAGATAATCCTTATATTTGTAGATTCTGATAAAAAAAGCTGCCAAATGCTTTTGATAGCCTGGCAGCTTTTCTTATTTTTGTTCCTTCATGTAAAGGCTTAGATAGCATTGATGAATGCCACTACAGCATCACGCTCTTCCTTGGTTGCATTGTAGAAGTTGAGTGCTGATTTGTATGCATCACTGCGCTGGTCATAGCAGTGCCACATGATAGCCTCTACTACATTGCGTGCACGACAGTCGTGCAAACGGTCGCTGCGACCAGTCAGCATGCTTGATAAACCACGACCCCAAAGTGGAGTAGTGCGGCACCATCCTGTACGGATGTCGTTAGCCATGAACAGACGGTGCTGTACCAAGTCGGTGTATGGATAGATGGTCTGGTTTGGATACTTTGGCAACATGGTGTTAGGATCCTGACCTATGCTCTTGGCGTAAGCCTTGATAGCATTATCTACCCAATAGTTGTCTGAACCTGTTTTCCAAGATGGCTTGTGGCACTGAGTGCACCCCCACTGGGTGAAGAGCTTCTTACCTTCCTGAACCTGTGCGTTGTCGAGGTTACGGGCTGCAGGAACAGCCAGACCACGGTGCCATACCATGAAGTCGTAGTAATCCTTGTCGCTCATCTCTTCCTCGCCATTGTAAGGCGCTCCCTTGAGGAGGTACTTTTCAAAGGCATTTTCTACGCCATCTTGAGGTGCCTTGTTGCAGCTCAAGATTTCGTTTACTCTCTTCTTGATACCTTCGTCTGTTCCATCAGCATAGTATGGGTGGAGTACAGAAGACTCGTCAGCACCATGCTTCTTGATATAGCTGATTACTTCTGAATCTTCGCTCTGATACTTTGCCCAAGCTGGAGTGGTATAGAGATAATGACGGTCGGAACGTGTTACGTTGGTGATGTTCCAGATGGCATTGGCACCTGCACCATCCTGCAAGGAAGCACGGGTCATGGCATAGGTAAACTTCTTCACAGCCATTGTGCCATCGGCAAGTTTGTACCAAGCGCCATTTGACGTTTTCGCATTAGGGTCTCCAGCCCAATCATTCTTTGCCTTGTCCCACATGCCTGGGTTCAATTCTACGTATTTCGCCTCATTCTGATAAACCTTCTTCATATCATCCTGGTCGATGGCATCAAGCAAGCCTGTACCATAGATACCGATGGTTGATTCCAGGCGAACCTCATAGTTGTTTGGCTTAGGATTGGTGTTGAATGCAGACTGTGGGATGGTAACCTCAGGATATTGCAGAGCGAAAGCCTCGCCATCCTTAGGGAACTTCATAGCCAAACCGCTAGGCATGGTTGTAACCTCATTCCACTGGATGTTAATCTGCTTCTCGTCGATAGGAGCAGAGAATGGAGTCATTGCCTTGGTCTGTGGCATACCTGTAACCTCAGATATGTAGCTGTTTGCTGCGTAAGGCTTTCCGTCAGCGGTAGTACCTGCTGTAGGGTGATAAATAACAAGTAGGTAGCCGTTACCAAACTGGTCTGCCTGATACTGGTTCTGGAACTTTCCATGACCATAGTTTGGATGGCAGTGAATACAGCTGCTGCGAACCCAAGCTGGGCCAAGACCCTTACGTGGAGCCTCTGTGATGGTGTAAAGGTGCTCGAAGAAATCCTCACCTTTGTTGAAACTGTTTGACAATCCCTGGTTGGTGGTAGCTGGTGTTTCTGCCGAATAACTCATACCTTCGTCAGTTCCAAGTTCGCCACCTGGATACCATTCTGATGCCTCAAAAACATCGTTTGCCTTACCAAACTGAGAGTCACCATTTAACTTGTCATTGTTTACAACACTGTTATCGTCAGAGCAGGATGCCAATGGCAATACGAGCAAGCCGAGCAATAACATTTTGCTAATTCTTTGATAAATCATAATGTTATTCTGTTTTATAATGTTTTATTTTCTCGTTTAGCGCAGAATAGCATCTCACCAAAAAGAGTATGGTGAGATGCTTCCTGTATGTTAGTTTACCACAAGATTACTCTGGGTTTACTTCATCAAATTTCTTACCCCAAATGGTACTTACATACTTAACGAATGGGGAAGGCATACCACCAATCTTGCTGATAGCATTAGCGATAGCTGTCTCTACACGCTGACCTTCTGCTGATGAGTTGTCCTTGAAGAACTGATGGAAGCTATACTGTGCATTAGAGCTTGTACCATTAGTGCCACCATACCACAAGTTCTCGATAGAACGGATGTTGTTCTGGAAGTCGGTGATAGAGTTGTAGCTATATGGAGACTCTACGTAGCTGATATCACCTGTCTGGAATGGGTTGGCAATCTTGGCTGTACCTACCTCGTTAGAGATACCCCAGCAAGAACCTTCCTCCATAGAGAGAAGCTGCTGAACGGCTGCCTTCAAAGAAGCGAACTTACTAACAGAAGTGTTACCTGCATTCTTCATGTTGGCAGCGTATGACTGACCCTTGTCTGTCAAGTACTTAAGACCAGCATCCTTAACTGCTGCGAGGCGAGATTCGTTAGGATTCTCAGACCATGCTACCTCCAGCTCATATACGTGGTTTACCAAGTCCTCGATAACTGCCTCGGCATACTTCAATTCCTCAGAACCCTTTACGTCTGTGAAGCCTTTGTAGGTATCGTTTCCCTTGAACTCTGCAACCTTACGTGGCTGTCCATCACGGAAGAGGATAAACTCAAGTGCATGGAAACCAAGGATAGAAGCATCCTCAAGCGCAGCATCACTAAACTTACCTGTAGCAAAGTAGCTGTGGAGGAGTGTACGGTTCAATGGCCATGAGTCGATGTGTGGGTCAATATCAAAGTCTGATGCTGCACCACCGAGGAAAGCCTCGCTCTTCTCCCACAATGCACGTGCTTCCTTGAAAGCTGTGCAGGCATTGTTGATGTTCTCCTGAGTCAGGTTGTTGGTATCTACACTCTTAGGAAGAGCTGTGTGCAACTTCTCTACAGCGTCAGCCAGTGACTTGTATGTTGGCTGGATGGTATTGTCTACAGCGTTAGCACATACATTCTTCAGGTATGTTTCCTGATCTGCGCTCAAATTTGCGTTGTCTACTTTGCTGTAGGCTGCACGGAGAGCATTGCAAAGTTCTTCGCAGGCATCCATGGCATCCTGACCATACTCCTTGTTTGTAAAGTCATTGTTCTCTACAGGATCATCATCACTGCTGCATGAAGTGAAACCTAATGGCAACATGAAAGCTGCCATGAGCATTACTGCACTTTTAAAAACCTTTTTCATTTTAAATAAATATTTTGTTATTGATATGTTTGTTTCAATCACTTTATATTAAGTTCTTCTGTGAGAATCTTTAGAGAAACCATCCTTCATAAGCCACACCGATGTTGATGGCAGGCTCATTGTTGTACTGGCTCTTCAGGAAGCGATGTGAATATTCTGCCTTCACTACAATCTGTTTTACAGGATAGTAATTGATACCAACTGCCATACGCTGTACGTTGGTGTAATCGTATGAAGTATTCTTGGTCTTGGAAGCGTATGGATTATAGTGCTCATAACGGCCAAAGAGATACATCTTCTGGTTGGACTGACGGAGTTTCTCAATTTGTGAGAAAACATTGTAGCCAGCCTCGATTCCGTATGCAAAGGCATTCTTGCTGACGAATGCTGAGTGATGGAATGGAGAGAGACCATTTAGACGATTAGTAAAGTACTTCAACTGTTTTGCATCACTCAGGTAACCATAGTCTGCCTGACCGCGTACAATCCAGTTATAATTATTGTATGTGAAGTCGATGGCTCCGATAGCTACCACACCTTTGTACTTAGATTCTGCTCCATCCTTGTTGTTTGGATAAGAGTTGCCGATGGCATGACCATAGTATCCGCTCAGACCGATGCGTAAGCCCTTGATACAATAGTTGTCAATACGGAGTGCTGTACCATATTTGGTTGCAATCTCTTCCTCTGTAGGAGTACCAGGACCCTTGTTGATCCAACCTGTATTAGTAAAGTTATCCGAGTTCAATCCTGCCAGAAATTGCAATTCATATCTCCAGCCCTTTGTCTTACCCCAGAAACTGATACCTGTCTGATGCCAAGTGCTTGGGAGAACCGTATTCTCGCCTTCAGGACGATAAACAGTGAAGAAATTCAATGGCTCATGGTATGCGTTGTTCAAGCCTACAGGCACTACAATGTGACCAGCCTTGATGTTTGCCCAACGGCCGAATGACTTCTGAATCCAGAACTGTTCGAGTTCGACTTCACCGCCTTTCTCAACTTCCTGTTCCCATTCGCCTCCTTCTTCATCTTCTTTTTCATAGGCCATTCCTACGCCGCCATGCTCAAACTCAATCTCGGTACCCATAGTCCAACCCTTTCCGAAGTCATAACCCAGGTAAATTACTGCATGAGGAATATCGAAACGACCATGGCTAGGGTCATTCTTGTGCTCGTCAGCCAAACTGTAACGGCTTACGTGGTCGCTATAGAAGTTGCGGCTCATGGCAACCTCACCATAACCACCTACGCTGAGGCGCTTGCCATTCACGTGCTGCATCACACTATCGGCAGCCACAGTCTGTGCACTTGCCGATGCTAAACCTGCAACCAGGGCAGCGGACATCAATCCAATTCTTAAACTGTTCATCTTTATTATTTTGAAATGTTATCTGTTTATTATCCTTGTTAATAAAAAAGAGCGCAGATATCTGCTTGCTTTCTCGACACTTTAGAGGCCTAGTATCTCCTTAAAGCCCTGTAGACTTAATAAGGAATTACGCAGCTCTGCCGCTCGGGAGTGGCAATCATCACCGCGCTCTTTCTCGATTTCGGGTGCAAAGGTACGGAGTTTTAAAAAATCTTGCAATACCTAAAAATCGGTAAACTGCCGCATCCTCATTTCTAGGTATTGCGAGTTTCGAAACTTTTTTGTATATTTGCAACCGAAATAGAAACATTATGAATGTTCTTGTTACAAGGATGTTTTCATTTAAGGATAAAGAAAGATGAAAAATCAGAAGATGTATGAAGCTGACGACAAGATGATCAGCATCATTAGAGACAATTATAACATCTTGCAGAGCCTCGGTAGCTTCGGCATCAACCTGGGCTTTGGAGATAAGACTGTGCGCGAAGTTTGCGAAGAACAGCAGGTGGATACCTATACTTTTTTGGCTGTAGTCAACTATACCATTAATGGTTACAAGGAATACGACAATGCCGACCGCCTGTCGTTGCCAACCTTGTTGCATTATCTCAAGGCATCCCATGTCTATTATATTGATTTCCAGTTGCCTTTCATCCGTAAGGAACTCGTTGAGGCTTTGGATGAAACGGATAATCTGGCCCGCCTTATTCTCAAACTTTATGATGATTATGCCCATAGCATTACCAATCACATGCGGTATGAGGAAAAGATGGTATTCCCTTATGTTCAGGCACTTATAGATGGTAATGCCAATGCAAACTTTGATATAGAAACCTTCTCGAAGCATCATGCCCAGGTAGATATGAAACTGAAGGAACTCAAGAGCATCATCATCAAGTATTTGCCTTCAGATGGTTTGCATAACAATCAGTTGAGTGCTACTCTTTATGATATATATAATAATGAGGAATGGCTGAGGCATCATTCTGAGGTTGAGGAAGAAATTTTTATTCCTGCAGTAAGAAACGCTGAGCGTAAACTGAAGCAGAATGATGTGAGTGCCAAGATTTCGAGCATGATTAATCAGACTCCGATGAGCGACGAACAGTTGAGCGACCGTGAGAAAGATGTGATTGTTGCTTTGGTTCAGGGAATGACCAACAAGGAGATTGCTGACCACCTGTTTATCTCTATCAATACGGTCATTACGCATCGCAGAAACATCGCCCGAAAGCTTCAGATTCACTCTCCTGCAGGTCTTACAATTTATGCCATCGTGAACAATTTGGTTGATATTTCTTCTGTAAAGCTGTAGTTTATCTGTGGAATATCAGTTTAAATAATGTTATTTTTTCTAAAATGATAGCGCCTTCCTCTCACATGAGGGGAAGGCGCTATCATTATATTTAGGTATGTGATGATTCTGCATCACTATTTATGGTGAAGGCTAGATCATATTGATGTCAACAAAACCATGCATCACAGCATAAATGGTGAGTGAAGACACACTTTTTAATCCCAGTTTTTCCTGTATTTTCTTGCGGTGGGTAATCACAGTAGTCAGTCCGATACAGAGTTGGTCGGCTATCTCTTTGTTGATTTTCCCTTGTGCTACCAGAGATAATACCTCTATTTCTCTATCCGACAGAACTTTTTCCTGAGTGACAGGGGGCATGGCAGGGATATGCTCGCCATGAGGATGACCGGAATGCTGCAGGTTGAGAAGCTCTTTTATCAGGTATCCTTCTGGTACATTGACGCAGAGACAATGAAATTCTGCAAGTTGCGAATTGGGATCGTTGCTGGGTGTTAGAACGATCACGTGGCGGTTCCTGTTGCCCTGTGTGAAGAAGTAACGGTGTTCCAGTACAATGTGCATAGATACAAAGCTATGAACAAAGTGGTCTGGATTGTTTGCCTCGTACTGACGGAACGAACCGAAGGTCGAGATTTTCATCATGGGCATCACCGACTCAAGCAGTTGTCTGAGTCCCATTGCGGCGAGTGTATTGCTCTCTACTATTGCCATTTCCGGCATCTGTTTGCCAGCCATGGCTTTCATCATTTCTTCATTCATCTCTGTTTATTTTACTTCTGCTAGTGATAGTTGGGTTATACTTATATCTTGTTTTTACAAGAATGGAGTGAGTACCTTTGCGGCAAACCATCCTTTGAATCTTTGCCAGCCCGTACGCCACTCTCTCCAGTTCTTCTCATTGAGTAAGAAACTGTCTTTCTTTTCCCCATCAAAGAGCCGTACCAGTTGTTGGGTAGTACAAGAATCCACAATCACTGCATTCTCTTCATAGTCCCAGCGCAGGCTTCGGGCATTGAGATTGGCACTGCCCACGGTACAGAACTTGCCGTCTACCATGATAATCTTGGTATGATGGAAGCCCGGCGTATACATCCAAACATTGCATCCTGCCTTCATCAGTTTGTGGGCATTATAGAAACCACAGTCAGGAGTCAGAGGAATGTCGCTCTTGGTAGAGAGCATGATTTCTACTTTTACTCCTCTTTTCACAGCATTCTTCAATGCTTTTTTGAGCTTATGACTCAAGGTGAAGTAGGGGCTGATGATTTTGATACTGTCCTGTGCATCATTGATGGCATTCACATAGAAATATCGGATGATATCCTTTGTTACATGAGGCTCGCGGTTGATGATGCCTACCATCTTTTTGTAGGCAGTTGCTGTTGTATCTGGCTTGAGATTCTCTACCAGATAATCCTTCTTCTTGTATCTCCAGAACTCTGTGCCGTGCACATTCTGTCCGCTCACCTTGTTCCACATCTTGAGGAATATCTTCTGCAGGGTATTCACCTCACTGCCATCGATGCGACAGTGCATATCGTGCCATTCGCCTACTACCTTAGTACCTTTTATATAATAGTCAGCTACGTTCATACCGCCTGTGTATGCAATCTGTCCGTCAATGACTACGATTTTGCGGTGATCACGGTTGAATACAGCATTGATCCATGGAAATTTCATGGGCTTGTATTCATAGATTTCTATGCCTTTTGCCCGTATTTCTTTAAGATGTTTCTTTCGCAGAGGCTTGTTGTTGCTGGCATTTCCGAATCCGTCATATAGGGCTCTCACCTTTACACCCTCCTTAACCTTCTGTGCAAGAATATCAAAGAGGAGCGAAGCGATGCTGTCGTTGCGAAAGTTGAAGTATTCCAGATGTACACTATGTTTAGCCTGTCGGATTGCCTGGAACATATCATCAAACTTTTCCTGACCGTTCATCAGAAGGGTCACGGAATTATCGTGAGAAAAACTCACACCTTTCCCACGAAGCTGATTAACGATCAATGAATCGCTAGTCTGTGCGCTGCACAGCGAACTGGCAAGCATCAGTGTTATCGTCGTTATTATCTCTCTGAGTCTCATGTCAACTCCTAATAATCTATTTGCTATAAATTATTAATTATAAATTATTAATTAAAATCACACCATACATGCATAGTGGTCTACGATACCTTTCAGATGATTATCCTTGTCTACAACCAGTACCGTATGCACCTTATACTTGTGCATGATGCGCTGAATCTCCGAAATCTTCGTCTTCGGAGTCACCATTTTCGGAGTGGTGGTCATGATGTCGCTTACAGTCTTGTTAAAGAATTCTGCCTGCCATTTCTCCATGGCGCGTCGGATATCACCATCGGTAATAAGTCCGATAACGTGGTTGTCTTCATCCAATGAGATACCCAATCCCAGTTTGCCCTTGCTTACGTGGATGATAGCCTCGCCCAGGTGCATTTCCTTAGGAATGATAGGCATATCATCGCTGCGCATCACATCTTCTGCTGTGGTCAGCAGTCGTTTGCCTAATTCTCCACCAGGATGGAACTGTGCAAAGTCACGAGGCTTGAAGTGGCGTACCTGCATCAGGGCGATAGCCAGTGCATCACCCATAGCCAATGCTGCAGTAGTACTGCTGGTAGGGGCGAGGTTCAGCGGACAAGCCTCCTTCTTTACCTTTACGGTGATATGATGGTTGGAGTATTTTGCCAGCAGGGAATCAGGATTTCCGGTGATGGAAATGATAGGAATATTCATGTGGAGTACCATCGGGATGAAACGAAGCAGTTCATCGGTCTGACCGCTGTTACTCAGTGCCAGAACCACATCCTTGTCGGTCATCACACCTAAGTCGCCATGATAGACGTCCAGCGGGTTGATGTAGAAAGCAGGTGTGCCTGTAGAGGCTAGGGTGGCAGCAATCTTGGCACCAACATGTCCACTCTTTCCCACACCTGTAACGATAATCTTGCCTTGGCAATGATACATCATGTCTACAGCTTTCTCAAAGTTGTCGTCCAGATAAGGTATCTGGTCGAGGATGGCCTGCGCCTCGTCTCTAAGAGCCTGTTCGCCATAGCCGCGAACCACCTTATCATCTATATTATTATTTTTATCGGTCATTTCTAAATCATTTGAATTGGCTTTCCCTTCGGACGCCGAACGTTGTTTCTTCGTTCTTCACTTACAGGAGTTCTTCTATAAGTGATTCCAACTTGTTTAATTCCAGCATATTGGCTGCATCGCTCTTGCCCTGGTCTGGGTCTGGATGTACTTCAAAGAAGTAGCCGGTAGCTCCGAAAGCTTTAGCCGCCTTTGCCATTGCTGGAACGAACTTACGGTCGCCTACCGTCTTGCCGTCACCTGCACTCGGGCGCTGAACGCTATGGGTACAATCCATGATGACATTTGGCACAATCTCCTTCATGTCAGGGATGTTTCTGAAATCTACCACGAGATTGTTATAGCCGAAACAGTTGCCGCGTTCTGTGAGCCAAACTTCCTTGGCACCGCTCTCCAATGCTTTTTCTACAGGATATTTCATATCTCTACCGCTCAGGAACTGTGCCTTCTTGATGTTGACGGTTTTACCAGTCTTGGCTGCAGAAACCAGAAGGTCGGTCTGACGGCAGAGGAAGGCTGGAATCTGGAGTATATCACATACTTCACCTGCTGCTGAAGCCTGATAACTCTCATGAATATCAGTTGTAACCTGAAGGTTGTACTTCTCCCTGATATCACCCAGCATCTGGAGACCTTTCTCCAGTCCTGGACCACGGAAAGAGTGGATACTTGTACGGTTGGCTTTATCGAATGAAGCCTTGAATATGATTTTGGTTCCTAACTTTTCGTTGATGCGGACGAGTTCCTGAGCTACTGTTTCCAATAGTTCCATCGACTCAATGACGCAAGGACCTGCTATGAATGTTGCCATATTTTTTTTTAGTTTATAGTTTATAGTTTATAGTTTATAGGGCGTAAACCTGCTATCAACTATAAACTGTTAATTATTAATTGTTAACTTGTTTAATTGTAATTTCACGCTGTGGGAACGGAATCTCGATGTTGTGATCGTTGAGCGTATCGTAGATGCACTCCATAATGGTGGCATCGTCGATGGCTTGGGTAAGCACGTTCACCCATACGACAATCCTAAGGGTGATGCAGCTGTCATCGAAACTCTTCAATAACACCTTCACGCCTTTTTCCTGATAGATACAGTCCAGTTTCATGAGGGCATCAATCAGAATCTGTTTCACTTCCTTCACATTGCTGCCATAAGCGATACCTACCTCCAGAATATCCAGCTCATAACCATGATTCTTGGTCATGTTCTTGTAGTTCTTCGAGAAGAGCTGCGAGTTCTGGAAGGCTATGACCGAACCGTCGGTAGCCTCCAGCATCGTAGAGGTATAACTGATACTGCTTACCTTACCACGGGTGCCGTCACAGATGATATAATCACCCACCTTCACACGGCCCATCATCAGAGAGATGCCGTAGTAGATGTTTTCGAGAATATCCTTTGATGCAAAACCCAGACCGGTTGATAAGCCGGCAAAGATAGCTAGCAGCCATGATTTTCCTACCTGGAACACATTCAGGGCTATCATCAGCCAGATACCCCAGATAATCACCTGCATCACGTTCTTGAACATCACAATCTTTGATGCAGCAGAAGTCGGGTCTGCCTTCTCGAAGTGATGACGCATGAAATCTACAGAGGTAATGTTGATGTAGTTGAACAGGAAGTACAGACAAGCTACCTCTGAAATACTGAAAAGCGATGCTGTGAAGTTGCTGGTCTTGATGTAATCCTTGTTGAATATCTCCCAAGTAGTATCGCTCATGTTGAATACATCTGCTGCCCAGTAGATAGAGATGATGAACGAGAGTACGCCTGAAATAGGGAGTAATACCTTGTAGATGAAGCGATACAGCCATTTGTCGGTAATCGCCTTGTCTGCCAGTTTTTTACGCTTGGCATATACGCTGAGCCATCCCTCGCAGCATGTGATGGTAAGCACGCAGGTAAGCTGCATGGTCCACCAGATGATAAGCTGGACGGCAAGCAGTGTGAAACCTGTCCAGGCAAAAATTGTACTTACTCCGAATACGGCAAGCGATATGAATGCGTATGTCTTATCGGTGCGCAATACCTGGTTGTGCTTTCGGCCTATCACATTCCACTGCCAGAGAGCGCAGAGCAGAAGGACCGGAGGAAAGATAAGGTTTACCAAATCGTTTGGTATCAGGATGATACGGAACACGATAACGATGAAACCTACCAGCATCAATGGCGAATAGATACGGAAGGTATTCTTGATCTTATCGTTGTCTACACGTAGCAGGATGGATACCAGGATAACGCCAACCAGCCAGGAATATTCTACCAGCAACTGGCTCGCCATAATCACGAAGTTCTGGGTAACCGCCATTCTTACGATTCCCAGAATGACTGCGAAGGTTACTACCGTCATCGCCATGATAAGACATGGACGCTTAGCCATAAAGCTTTCCTTTCTGTTCTCGAACATACCATGCTTCATGAGTTGGGTAATCACGATGCGGATGGTAAAGAGATTGAGGAAGATGGAGATGAGACCCCAGAAGATGATGATGCTGAAGAGGATGAAGATGATACGAACATCCCATTGCGACATCATGCCCGGTACGGGCTTGTATTTCTCTGCTACAGAAGTCTTCGCCTCCTTATAATTCATGCTGAAGTTACGGAGTATGCGCAGGTAGTTGTCGCCTCCATTATTGAAGATGCTGTTCTGGATATCTGCATATCTGCTGTTGGCATAGTCGTTGAGTGCCTGCAGTTTACGGTCGGTTCTGTCGTATGCCTGCACATAGGCTTGCAGCTGTTTCTGTTTCTCTACCAGCTGGCGGCGGATATTGACAGCCAGAGTCAGGTCAACGTTTCGGTTCACCTGTGCTTCTTCGCTGAGAAACATGGTGTTCATGCCGTAGAGATAATTGATGAGCGAATCGAAACGCGCCACCTCAACATTGTTCTTCTTGATCATCTGACGGAAAGGAACAGCCTTCGACTTAAACTTCTTAAACTGTTCCGTAGCCTCATGACAGGCATACGTCATATCGAAAATATACCCATTGCGCTGCGAATAGAGCATGATGGAATTCTGGTCAGCCTGTTTTACAATACTGATGAGTTCCTGAATCACAGCCAACTGTTGCGCCTTGGCAGCTTGGTTCTGTTTCTCCAAGTCTATGTGATAGTTGGTCAATTCAGTACGCAGCATATAGAGCGTTGTGTCCAGGTTGGCCTCCTTGAGCACAGCGTTGCTTGGCAGCACGAAAGCTACCATCAACAGAATTATGATGTATAGTCTCTTCTTCATATTTAGTAAATTTGACTGCAAAGTTATTAATAATTCGTGAAAAAGCAAAGAGAAATTCCCCTTTTTTGATATATTAGCACCTTTACGTTCGATTTTTAGGTTTATCTTTTGCATTTTTCATATAAATTGATTACATTTGCAACGTCAAAGGATACGTTAATTAATCAGATAAGAATATGAAGATACTCATAGCAGATAGTGGCAGCACCAAGACCGATTGGGCTCTGGTTGATGAACAGGGTAGCGTGATGGTTACTTGTAAGACGCAGGGCATCAGTCCGATTCACCAGAGTGATGCCGAGATATTGGATGTATTGTGTAAGGAACTTGTTCTGTCAGAGCAGCCTCAGGAGGTTTTCTTTTATGGCAGTGGAGTAACCGAGGCGATGAAGTCTCGCATGAAATCACTCTTGCAGCAGTCTTTCCCCGAAGCCCGGGTTGAGGCTGAAGGCGATATGCTGGGAGCAGCCCGTGCCCTCTTTGGCAAGAAACCGGGTATCGCCTGTATTTTGGGTACCGGTGCCAACAGTTGTCTTTACGATGGAGAGAAGATTGTGATGAACACGCCTCCGTTGGGATATATCCTGGGCGATGAGGGTAGTGGGGCAGTAATCGGCAAACTTTTCCTCAATGGTATCTTCAAGGGCACATTGCCTTTATCGCTAAAGAATAAATATCTTGCCTGGTCGGGATTGGATTATCCTACTATTATTAATAAGGTATACAGGCAGCCGCTTGCCAATCGTTTCCTGGCTTCCATCTGTCCTTTTATCTCTGAGCAGATAGCAGAAGGTGAAAAACATGAGAACGGGACCGACGAACTGAATGAGGCCATGTCTCTTTACCGTTTGGTTTTGGAAAGCTTCAACCAGTTTTATGCAAAGAATCTCACACCTTATATTAAATATGTAAAGGCGAGTGCTGAGGATATCTCACAGTTGGAGCCAGGCATGAAGGCATGGCATTCATCTTTGGAAGAAGAAATCCCGATGCTTGGTTTTGTTGGAAGCATAGCTCATTACTTTGAATCACCTTTGAGAAATGTGATGGAGGATGAGTTTCATCTCAAGATTTCCCAGATTTTGAAAGCTCCGATGCCGGGGTTGATAAAATATCATATTAATTAAACTATTTTTGCACTAAAATGTATTGTATGCTACATTTTAGTGCTTTTTCGTTAAAAAATGTAGGTTGCGTAACATTTTATACGTATTGGATTAACGAAAACATACACCTATATGTCTGTTTTTTATCTATCTTTGCCAACGAAAAGTAAATGTAAACAATGATAAATCGAGGCAATCCTCATAACCGAGGCTTACACCTTATTTATATAAAGGCAATATTCGACCTATGTTACATAGGACCTATATTAAACCTAGAAGCAACAATTATTAATTTAAACCTAAAGTAATTATGAGAAAAACATCTCAGAAATTCTCGCAGAGCCACATGCTCTGCAAAGTTGCTCTGGTAGCCATCATGTTGGCGTTCCAGGCAATGTTAGGAATCGGAGCGGGTGTCCTCAATGCTCAGACGGTTAAGGGTACTGTCATCTCTGGCAGTGACAATGAACCATTGATTGGTGCAAGTGTCATGGTGCAGGGTACAAAGACGGGTGCCGTAACTGACCTGGATGGTAACTTTACCATTGAAGCAAAGAATGGACAAACACTCGAAGTTTCGTATCTGGGCTTTATCACCCAAAAGATTAAAGTCACAGGTTCGACAATCAACGTAACCTTAAACGAAGACAAGCAGTCACTTGATGAAGTTGTCGTAGTAGGTTACGGTGTTCAGAAGAAAAAGCTGGTGACAGGTGCTAACATCAACGTGAAGGGTGATGACATCGCCAAACTGAACACATCCAATCCTCTTCAGGCTCTTCAGGGACAGACACCTGGTATGAGCATCATCTCAACTTCCGGTCAACCGGGTTCTGGTTTGAAGGTAAACATCCGTGGTATGGGTACCGTGAGTGGTTCAGATCCGCTTTACATCATTGATGGTGTACGTGGTGATATCGCCTCTCTGAATCCTGCCGACATCGAGAGCATCGATGTGTTGAAGGATGCTGCATCTGCTGCCATCTATGGTTCACAGTCAGCCAATGGTGTGGTTCTGATTACTACCAAGGGTGGTAAGGAAGGCCGTGCCGTGGTTAGCTTCGATGGCTATGTGGGTTGGCAGAACAAAACACGCAGCATTGATATGCTGAATGCCAAGGAGTATATGGCTATCCTGGATGAAGCAGCCATCAATTCGGGCAAGAGTGCATACGACTGGAGCAAGTACAAGAGTATCTATGATGCCAATGGTGATTTGATAGATACTGACTGGGTGGACCAGATGTTCGTGAAGAATGCCAAGACATCTTCTTATAATATTGGTGTTAATGGTGGTAGCAAGACTGCTAATTATGCTATGACTCTTGGTTATATGAACCAGGAGGGTATTGTTGGTGGCAAGGATGTCAGCAATTATGAGCGTTATAACTTCCGTGTCAATTCCGACTGGAAGGTGAAAGAATGGTTGAAGGTGGGTGAGCAGATCAGTTTCATCTATACCCAGAATACGGGTATCGGTGTGGGAAATGCTTACAACAACTCTCTGCGAAGTGCTTTCAATACATCTCCATTAGCTCCTGTTTATAGTGACAACAATAAATATGGCTCACCATACAATGACACAAGTAACAGCGACTGGTATAATGCCGATGGTAACCCTTATGGTTTGATGATGACCAACAACAACAATCAGACCAATGCGGCTCGTTTCACTGCTAATGTTTATGCGGAGATTGAGCCTATCAAGAACTTGAAGTATCGCACCGTAGTAGGTTACGAATATTATGCTAACGATTACCGTTCGTTTACTCCTCTCTATCAGTTCTCTATCTATAGTTATAACACAGCCAACCGTACTAGTGTGAACCAGAGTATGGGACATAACTGGCAGTTGACCTGGACCAATACCCTGTCTTACGACTTCAAGTTGAAGGAGCATAGCTTCACAGCTTTGGCTGGTATGGAGTCTTGGCGTTTTGATGGCGTTGGAGTAGGTGCATCTAATGCCACCTTGAAGAGTGGCTTTGCCGATTGGAACCATGCTTATGTAAGCAATGGTACTGCTGCTACCGCAACAGATGGTCTGGGTGCCAGCGGTGCTCCTTCTCTCTCTCAGCGCATGGTGAGCTACTTCGGTCGTGTAAGCTGGAACTGGAAGGAAACCTATATGGCTACAGCTACCCTGCGTGCTGATGCTTCTTCTAAGTTTGCCAGCGGCAACCGCTGGGGTTACTTCCCATCGGTTTCTGCCGGTTGGATTGTAACCAATGAAAAATGGGTGCAACCTCTGCTCACCGTGCTTGATTACGCTAAGGTGCGTGCAAGCTGGGGACAGGTAGGTAACCAGAACATTGGTGACCTGATGTTTATTTCTCCTATCTCAACATCGGGTGCTTACTATAACTTCGGTAATGCCTTGGGTGCTGCCGGACAGTCTAATTTCTATGGTGCTTACGAAAGCCGTCTGTCTAACGAGAAGGTGAAGTGGGAAACTTCAGAGCAGTTGGACTTCGGTTTGGATCTGCGCCTCCTGGGTAAGTTGAATGTAAACATCGACTGGTATAAGAAGACAACCAAAGACTGGTTGCTGGTTAAGCCTATTCCAGGCACAGCCGGTACAGGAGCACCTTATTTCAATGGAGGTGACGTAGAGAATACCGGTATTGAAATCGGTTTGGGTTGGAACGACAACATCGGTAGAGATTTCAACTACTATGTGAATGTCAACGGAGCTTATAATAAGAATAAGGTGGGAAGCATCCCAACATCTGATGGTATCATCCACGGTACCGATGGTAACGGTCAGCTCTATGATAACTCTACTGAGTTCTACCGCTGCAGCAATGGCGAACCAATCGGTTACTTCTGGGGTTACAAGACTGCTGGTATCTTCCAGAACCAGAAAGAAATCGACGAGTGGGTAGCAGCCGGCAATGGTGTACTCCAGGGTTCTTCTGTAAAACCTGGCGATGTGAAGTATTACGATATCAACCACGATGGTGCCATCAATGATGCTGACAAGGTAAACCTGGGCAATGGTATGCCAGACTTTACCTACGGTTTCTCACTTGGCTTCGACTACAAGGGACTCGACTTCTCTGTAACCGCCAACGGTTCAGTAGGCAACGACATCGTTCAGAGCTATCGCAATGTAGGTGCCAAGACAGCCAACTACACATCAGCCATCCTGCAGCGCTGGACAGGTGAGGGAACCTCCAACAAGTATCCACGTGTAACAGAGACCAATGTGAACTATCAGTTCTCCGACCTCTTTATCCAGGATGGTGACTTCCTGAGAATCAGCAACATCACCTTAGGTTATGATTTTGCCAAGCTTCTGCATCAGAAGTTCGTGTCTCAGGCCCGTTTGTACTTCCAGGTTCAGAATGCGTTTACCTTTACCAAGTATGACGGCATGGATCCAGAAATCGGTTATGGTGTCAACAGTTGGGCATCAGGCGTAGATTTGGGTTACTATCCACGTCCACGTACCTTCATGGTAGGTTTGAATCTTAAGTTCTAATTTTAACGAGACGTAATTATGAAAACAAATAAATTAATGATAGCCGCTGTTGGTATTTTGGCTATAGGAGGTCTGGCATCTTGCAGTGACAGCTGGATGGATGTGTCTTCCAAGACCGAGTCCAACTCTGGCAATTTCTATAAGAGCCAGGAGGATGGTCTTCGCTCGCTTTATGCTTGCTACGACGGATGGCAGCGTACTGTTTCTGATGGTCCTACTTTTACTGTCTATCAGTTGACGGAGACCATGAGTGATGAGTGCTTCGGTGGTACTGGTAATAATGATGGACGTAACACTCAGATTCTTGATAGGTTTGACATGAGCCAGGCACCATCTTATACCGATATGCATGAAACCCTGTGGACGAGCTATTATGCAGCCATCTTCCGTTGCAATGAGTTTATTGATAAGGCTGAGGGTATCGCTTGGGATGACGAGAATGCGAAGAATACCTATTTGGGTGAGACCCATGCACTTCGTGCTTTGTGTTATTTCGATATGCTTCGTCTTTGGGAGAACATCCCGTTGCTGGAGCATGCCACCAGCGATGTGGTTCCTCAGGCAGAACCTGATTCAGTATATAGTCTGGTGTTCAGAGATTTGAAATATGCCATCGAGCATATTCCGGCAAATGCCTATCCTAAGAAGGATGCAGCTACCAACGATGGACATATCACCAAGTATGGTGCCGAGGCTATCTTGGCTCGTGCATACCTCTTCTATAGTGGCTATTATGGCAAGGAGCCTGATCAGCTGGGCTTGACCAAGGCGGATGCACTGGCAGCCTGCGAGGATATCATCACCAGTGGCGAGTTCAGTCTGGTTCCACGATTTAAAGACCTGTGGCCAGCTTCTTCTGATGACAAGAGTGGTGACCACGTAGGACTTTGGGCACATAAGAACTCATCTTGGGCAGGTGCCGGAAATCCGGAGACCGTACTTTCCATGAAGTTCAACTATACAGCCGACTATAACGGCAACAACGATGGTAACCGTTTCCAGGTGATGATAGGTATGCGTACCGGTAGTCTGGTCTATGAAGGCTATGGTCAGGGTTGGGGTGCATGTACCGTTACACCATCCATCGCTTCAGCCTATGCTACAGGCGATACCCGCCGTTCAGCCTCTATCATCGATGCTTCGCAGTTGAAGGATTACGAGAGTACCTATCTGGCAGACCAGCGTGAATATACCGGTTATTTCGTGAAGAAATATACCACCTTGTCAAAGCACGAAGTGGCAGGCGACGGCAAGTTGCAGCATTATACAGAAACTGTAGGTGCAGGTGATTTCCAGATCAGTCAGTTCCAGGATTGGGTACTCGTACGTTATGCGGATGTCTTGCTGATGGCAGCAGAGTTGGGCAGTCCTAATGCCCAGTCTTACTTCGACCAGGTGCGCAAGCGTGCTTATACCGAGGATGATGGTACCACATTGAGCGGCAACTATTCTCAGCAGACAGCCACCAAGGAGAATATCCTGAAAGAGCGCAAGCTGGAGTTTGCCTTCGAAGGTATCCGCTATTGGGATCAGCTCCGCCAGGGCGTGGAGCAGGCAGCCAAGGAGATTGCCGGTTCTTGGGAAGTGAAGGATGGCGGCGAGAAGACCACCGTATCCATCAGTGCCGAGAATATCATCAAGAAACGTGGCTTGATTCAGATTCCTATCACCGAGATCGGACTTTCTCATGGTCTCCTGAAACAGAATCCAGGTTGGTAATTCTAACTTTTTAAAGTATTGGTTTTATGAAGATTATAAATAAAATATATTCGCTATTGGCAGCTGTCATGATTCTCGTCATGGCGAGCTGCTCTCCAGACGAGTTTGGTCTGGGCGATAAGAACTTGTCTTCTGAGGATTTGGCTGAGAACATCGCCTTCACGATTACTCACGACGAAAGCAATCCTAATATCGTCAAGTTCAAGAGTCTGTTGCCATCGAGCTATTCTGTGGTCTTTGATACACCTCAGGGCCGTTTCCAGCAGGATGAGGTGAGCTTGAAGATTCCTTTCAATGGTACTTATCAGGCACGTATCGGTGTTGAAACCCGAGGCGGTTTCCTCTGGGGACCTTACGCTGAGTTTAAGGTGGATGATTTCTGTGCCGAATTCGTTACAGATCCTTTGTGGACCTATCTGAGTGGCGGCGTAGGCAAATCCAAAAGATGGAAGTTGGATATCGATGCTAATGTCATCACCAAGCATTCTGACCTCTGGGAAGGTCCGCTCTCATTCTGGGGTATGGATGATGACTGGAGTACCTGCATGATGGGACAGACCGCTGCAGCCGGCGACCATTGGGTCTGGACTCCTGGTATCGCAGACAACTCCTGGGTGATGTCGGCTATGGACTATGGTTATATGGAGTTCGACCTGATTGACGGTGCTCATGTTACCGTATATAATGCTGAGACTGGCGAGACCTTCAAGGGTACTTATATGTTGGATACTGATAATCATACCATCACTTTCTCCGATGCGGAGTTGCTCCATAATTCGGGACATGACAATCTCGCTACCAACTGGAGTAGCGGACTGAAGCTGATGGGACTTGCAAACGACCGTTTGCAGATTGCAACTGTTCGTGATAACTCTGATGAAGGCAAGTGCTTGCTTTGCTATAACTTCGTTTCAGAGGAATACTGGGACAATTGGACTCCTTCCGGGGTAGAGAACACCCAGGTGAAACCAACACTGATGACCGACTGGCGCGACTGGGTAGAGCAGAAGACCAATAAGGAAATCACCTACAAGTTGGCTAATCCAGATAATGACGAGGGTCAGCAGTTTGACTATTGCAACCTCGACGGTAGTGCCAAGGGCATCAAACTCACAGCAGCAAGTGGCATTGAAGATGCAACCCTCGTGATGAACAGTGAGGCAAAGAGTTATATCTATACCGCTCCTGATGGTTCTCAGGTTTCCGGTAAATATACCTTGACCGATGATGGTGTGTTCACCTTCGACAAAGGCTTCGGTAATACCCAGCTTTGTGCTACGGGCAATTACAACATGCATGCCAATGCGGACAACACCCTGCGCATCCTGAAAGTCAGCAAGGATGATTATACTGGACATCTGAAGGATTTGTGGCTCGGTAGCCACTGTCTTGATGACCAGGGCAATCTCTATCAGTATCAGGCATACCACTGGGTAGCCCAGAGCGCAAGTTCTGCATCAGGTCCTAAGTATAAGGCAAACCTCTTCTTCAACAATTCCGGTTGGGGCTGGACCCACGATGGCGGTACCTCCAACTATAGGAGTTCTAATGTATTCATTACAGGTGATGGTGACTATTCATTGAAGTTTGAGGGTGCAGAGAGCAATCCATATCTTCTCTACATCGACGTCAACAAGATTCTGAAGGACAATCCAAACTGCGATATCACCATCAAGAGCATCAAGGTAGATGGCAAGAGTGTTGATTTTGATGATACTCTCATCCCAAGAGGATATACAGATGACGACCCAAGTACCAACTCCTTCCGTCGTTATGTATTGAACCCATGGGGACCTGCCGCATGCTTCAAGTTTGATTCCGGCAAAAACGAGTTTACCGACTTCAAGTGTTCTTCAAGCATCGAAGTAGTTATCACCGTGAAGATGGATACAGGTGCTCCTGTAGTGACGCCTTCTGAGGGTAAATAAGATTAGAAACTTTAATGTGGATTAGATTATGAAAATGAAATATTTAGCAGGTGTGATGCTGCTGATGGCCGGTCTTTGCTCGCTCTCTTCCTGTAGCGATGATGACTACTCTGCAGCCACAGGAAATGTAATTAGCACCATTGAGACGGGTGATGCTTCTGTTACTGCTATTTCGGCAGTAGTCAGCGGCAAGGTCTTGGACTTGAGTAAGCAGGATGCAGGTGCCTATGCGGTGGGTGTTGTTTACGGTACAAACCCCGATCCTACCACAGCCGGCTCCAAGCAGCCAGGCGTGATTGATGCCGAAGGTAATGTAACCGCCACTCTCTCGGGATTGACCAAGGGCAATACCTATTATTATGCCACTTACGTACAGTTGCAGGGCATAGTAACCAAGTTTGGTGAGGTGAAGAGCTTCGTGGCTACCGATGCCCAGATTGCTACAGCCGGAGCCACGGATGTTACGGCTACCAAGGCTACCCTGAGTGCTACAGCCAATGGCTTGGAAGGCATCCTGATAGAGGGAGAGACCCAGATGAACTACGGTTTCAAGATTTCTACCTCTGAGGCGGATGTAGAGAACGGTATCAATTACCCTATCTCTGCCAGTGCCAAGACTATCAGTCAACGTGTGGAAGGTTTGCTTCCAGGAACTACTTATTATTATACATCATACTTCGAGTTGGGCGATGGTTTTGTTTATGGTGAAACCAAGAGCTTTACCACTCCGGCTCAGGCAATGGAATATGTTGACTTGGGCTTGAGCATCCTTTGGGCAAAGTGCAACCTGGGTGCTGAATCAGAGGAAGAGACAGGTGCTCTTCTGGGTTATGGTGATCTGACAGGTGTGAATCAGAGTACTTATCTCATCGATTACAATACGGTAGAGAATATCGCCGGAACAGATAAGGATATCTTGAAGAAGGTGAATGTAGATGCCGGTGCTTTGATGCGCAGTTCTACACCTACAGCCGATCAGATCAGTGAGTTGATTGCCAATACCACTCAGACTGAAGCTGAGGTGAAGGGCGTAAAGGGTATCAAGTTTACTGCAGCCAATGGCAACAGTATCTTTATGCCTTACACTGGTTACCGCAACGGAACAGCCAAGGTAGGCGAGGGCAACCAGGGCTTGTATTGGAGCGGCAATAACTATAGCATTGCTACAGATTACAGCCAGACACTCAATCTGACCAATGGTACAGCTGCTTCAGGCGTTTCAGCCCGTAACCTGGGCTTGGCTATTCGTCCTGTTCGCATGTCACCTGAATTGAAGGTGGATAACTCCAAGTTGGTTGTCGGTGACCTCGAGACTAACGGCAGAATCCGTATCGAGATTTACAACCAGTATGGTTCTACCGGCAGCAATCCTGGCATCAATCCTGAACAGATTAAGTTTACCAAGAACATGGTGGTTACATTCCGTCTTTCAGGTTTGGCAGATAACATGAAGGAAGGTGCGGGCAGTCATGTGGCTGGTCTGGAGTATGCTGATGCTTCCTGGGATCCAAATCGCTGGTCGGCATTTGATAATTCCAAGTATGATGCCAACGTAACTGGCGATGGCCTCTATACAGTTTGGATGGAGACTGGTGGTAATGTGGCTGAAGGTGCAGCTGTATTCTGCGTGGATATCAACAATCTGGCAGCAGATGCCATCGATGCATCCAAGATCAAGGCTGAGATTGTGAGCATCAAGTTTGATGTAGATCCTGAATTCACCATGGATTTCTCAAAGACCGAGTTCAACAACAAGGATGGCAACGGTACTGATGGACGTATAGAAATCTACAATGAGTATGGTAATACCAAGGCAAATGGTGTTGATGCTTCTGCATTGGCATTCGCAGGTAATATGATCGTCAACTTCACCATTACAGGTATCGACGGCAACTTGAAGGATTCTGCTTCCAAGAATTACAAGACAGAACTTTCTTATGCTGCAGCCAGCTGGAATCCTAACTACTGGGGCGGTTCTGAATTCGGGCGTACTTACGTGAAGGGCGATGGCACCTACGAGGTTTCAGCTTCCTTGGCAGATTATTGCTCTGGTGCTGTGGTTTGGACCATCGAACTCTACGATTTGTGGAAAGACTTGGTAGATCCTGCGAAGGTTCAGGTCAAGATTAACAGTGTCTTGACTCCAGGTAAGTAATCATACGTATTATTTGGATATTCTATGAATATGAAGAAAATAACAATTTTATCGTTTCTGATCATGGCGTTTGCCATGATCAGTTTCTCAGCCTGTTCTAATGAGGATACCATCGGAGGCGGTGAGGGACTCTCTAAGGATTTCGTGGTTTCCCGTTCTGATATGGCGTTTACGAAGAATGGCGGTGAGACCGACTTGTATGTCAAGGCAGCTCAGGTTCCTACGGTTTCCAGCGATGCAGCTTGGTTGGCTATAACTCCTGTGGCAGGTTCTTCTAGTGTTACCCACCATTTCCTCATCAAAGCAGAGTCAAATACCGCTAACGATGATCGTTCGGCTACCATCACCGTGGCTGCAGGTTCTGATACCAAGACCATCACCGTGAGCCAGAACTCTACTGAGGGTCTTCTCATTACATCCAGTAAGAATGTGAATGTGGGTGCTGCCGGTGGTCAGGTTTCTGTTACCTTGAAGGCAAATGCTAGCTATTCTCAGGTCATCAGCAATGACTGGATAAGCGAGGTCACTTCCCGTGCCAACATGGTGGAATACACCCGCAACTATTCGGTGGCTGCCAACATCAGCAATGCCCGCACTGCTACTATCAGTTATACCATGGTGGTGAACGACAGTACTTCTATCACCGAAGCTATTGCCATCAACCAGAAAGCAGGTGCTACAGATGCTGATATGAGCAAGACGGCTATGGATGTAGCTGCCTTGATGTATCCGGGATGGAATCTGGGTAATACGCTGGAGGCTGGTAATTCTGCCAATAACTGGAAGAATGCCGGTATCGGTTCTGAAACAGCATGGCAGTCTGCCAAGACAACCCAGCAGCTCATCGACCTGGTGAAGGCTTCCGGTTTCAAGAGCGTCCGTATTCCTTGTGCTTGGGTAATGGGGCACATCACGGACGCTGAGGCTTGTACCATCGATGCCGATTGGCTGGCTCGTGTTCATGAGGTGGTAGATTACTGTATCAAGAACGATCTCTATGTCATCATCAACCAGCATTGGGATGGCGGATGGATTGAGCACGACGGTTTGACTGCCGCCACTGATGTGGATGCTACCAAGGCAAAGCTTACCAAGATCTGGACTCAGATAGCCAACAGTTTCAAGACTTATGACGAGCGTCTTATCTTTGCCGGTATGAATGAGCCGGGTGTAGGTGGCGGCGATGCCAATGCTTTGTTGGGTACTGCAGAAATGGCAAATAGAATTGCTGAGTATGAGCAGACCTTCATCGAGGCGGTTCGTGCTACAGGTGGCAACAATGCCAAGCGAGTTCTTGTAGTTCAGGGTCCTAATACCAATATCGACAATACGGTAGCTCATAATTATATGGATAAGATCCATGATTCAGCTACCGACCGATTGATGGTAGAGGTTCACTTCTACGATCCATATCAGTTTACTGATTTGAGCGAAGATAAGGATTGGGGCAAGTACTGGCTCTATTGGGGTAAGAACAATAAGGGTGGTGATGCCGACCGTACAGCCGACAGCAAATACAACGAAGATTATGTAGAGGCTCAGATGAAGAAGATGAAGACCAACTTCTTCGACAAGGGTTATCCTGTTTTGATTGGTGAGTTTGGTGCTAACCAGCGTACTGCCATCGGAACCGATGCCTTGCATGATAATTCTGTGAAGGATTACTACAAGGCTGTTGTTACCAGTGCCATCAACAATGGTTGTGTGCCTGTGGCTTGGGATACCAATGCCGGTCTTCCTAGCATGACCATCTTCAACCGTTCCACAGTTAAGGTGAGCAACGCCAATATGTTGGAGAGTATCCAGGAGGCTGTGAAGACGGCAACCTGGCCTGCAAAGTAAAAGACGGATATTAAGTCTTTAGGTTTAATATAAAGTGTGTGGACGCATATCGGGGGAATCTTTCTCTGATGTGCGTCCTTTTTTGTGCAAATATCGTATATCCTAACATAATATACCTATCCTTTTATCAAAAGTATACATTCAGGCTACAGCTTTTTCGCTATCTTTGCATCATGATAACTTCAAAACCCGATAATACGTTAGATTGATATATGAAGAAGATAGTTATGATTATATGGGCTGCCGCTCATTTCGCTTGGGCTGGCGCACAGGTTAAACCGGTGGATGGTCGTATCTCGAAGATGAAACTCACGGCTACCGAACTGGCTCACTATATGGCTCCAGGGGTAAACCTGGGGAATACGATGGAGGCATGCGACTGGAACGATGTCTTTACCAATAATGCAGGTTTGAAGTCGGAAACTTCATGGCAGAATGACAAGACTACTGAAAGTTATATCCGGAGTTTGAAACAGCAGGGATTCAACAGTCTTCGCATCCCAATATCCTGGGTGGCTGGTCATCTTACGGATAAAGAGAATATGAGCATCGATCCGGTCTGGATGAAACGAATCAAGGAAATCGTAAACTATGGTCTCAATGCCGGTCTCTGTGTCATCATCAACGAACACTGGGATGGCGGATGGATGGAGCATGATGCCTTTACCAGTGGGGTGAATGTGGCAGAGCATAAGGAGATGTTCCGCAAACTGTGGACGAATATCGCAAAGGAATTCAAGGCTTACGACCAGCGAGTTCTCTTTGCTGCCCTCAACGAACCGGGAGTGGGAGGTGCCAGTCCGCAGGCTCAGGGTGAAATGCTGGCTCCCGAAAGCAAGGAGTTTGCCGATCGTCTCCTGGCTTACGAACAGGTGTTTATCGATGCCGTCCGTGCTGCCGGTGGTAATAATGCCAACCGTGTGCTCATTGTACAGGCTCCGAAGACCGAGATTGATTTGGCTGTCATGGATTCCTATGACATCACCCGTCTGAAGGATAAGGCAAAGAACCGGCTGATGGCTGAGGTTCATTTCTATGATCCTTATACATTTACCCTGATGGACAAGGATGCCGATTGGGGCAAGGTGGCTCTTTATTGGACAGGACATGCGCCTGCCGATGACCAGGGACGAACCGTGAACACCATCTGGTATAATAACAAGAATGTGGATGCCTACCAGCATATCACCAATCAGGTGATGAAGATGAAACAGAAGTTTGTTGACCGGGGCTATCCGGTAGTCATCGGCGAATATGGTGCCAACCGTAAGGATGCCTCTCTCTTCGGTGGTAATCAGGAGAAGCATAATGAGAGTATGATGGCATGGTATGGAGCGGTGACTGCCGAAATGATGAAGGCAGGACTTATCCCGTATGTCTGGGATATCAATGTGCAGCCTCTTCCTCACATGACCATCTTCGACAGAAAGAAGCAGGTGGTTTCCGACTCCTATATATTTAAAGGTGTGATGCAGGGAGCAGCTGAAGGGATGGATGATTACAGGAAAATCTATCCGAAACCATAGAAAAATAGCAGAAAAAGCAATAATAAATAAGCATAGTTTAGATTTATATGTAGAAAGGGCAAAAAAGTATCATGCTTTTTTGCCCTTATTTAGTATCTTTGCAACCGAAAATGAATCTTTAAACTGTAAACTTAAATAATAAATGAAGAAGATATTTGTTTTATTGATGATGGCATTGGCTACATGCAATATCTCTGCGAAGTCAAACTTTGTGCAGGTGAAGGACGGACATTTCGTTCGCGACGGTAAACCTTATTATTATGTAGGTACCAATTTCTGGTATGGTGCCATCCTCGGTTCAGAAGGTCAGGGTGGCAACCGTGAGCGTCTCTGCAAGGAACTCGATAAGATGAAGGAGATGGGCATTGATAATCTCCGCATCCTGGTGGGCTCTGATGGAAAGCGAGGAGTGAAGACCAAGGTTGAGCCGACGCTGCAGGAAGCTCCGGGCGTTTATAATGATACGATTCTTGCCGGTCTCGACTATCTGCTGATGGAGATGGGCAAACGCAAGATGGTTGCCGTACTCTATCTGAACAACTCCTGGGAATGGAGCGGCGGTTATGGCTATTATCTGGAGCAGGCTGGTCTGGGTAAGGCTCCGCGTCCTAACGAAGATGGCTATCCTGCCTTCATGAACTTCGTTGCCAAATATGCATCCTGCGAAAAGGCGCATCAGCTTTTCTATGATTATGTGAAATTCATACTTACGAGAACCAACAGATATACAAAGAAGAAGTATAAGGACGACCCAGCCATCATGTCATGGCAGATAGGTAATGAACCTCGTGCTTTCAGCAAAGAGCAGTTGCCTGCTTTCGAAAAGTGGCTGGGTGAAGCGAGCAAGCTGATCCGTTCGCTCGACAAGAATCATCTGATTTCTATCGGTAGCGAAGGCAAATGGGGATGTGAAGGTGAACTGAACTGCTGGGAGCGGATTTGTGCCGACAAGAATGTGGATTATTGCAACATTCATCTTTGGCCATACAACTGGAGTTGGGCGAGAAAAGACCATTTGCAGGAAGATTTGGGAATCTCCTGCAAGAACACAAAGGAGTATATTGATGAACATCTTGAGGTATGCGGACGTATCAGGAAGCCATTGGTGATGGAGGAGTTCGGCTATCCTCGTGATGGCTTCTCTTTCTCAACTTCTTCTACAACAGAAGCACGTGATGGATATTATAAGTATGTGTTCAGTCTTGTTGGCGACAATGCTGCATCCGGCGGTTACTTTGCCGGTTGCAACTTCTGGGGATGGGGCGGTTTTGCCAATCCTAAGCACGAGCAGTGGCAGGTGGGTGATGACTACACCGGTGATCCTGCTCAGGAAGCGCAAGGCTTGAACTCCGTTTTCTCTACCGATAAATCTACATTGGATGTAGTAAAGACGCAGGTAGACAGAATGAAGAAGATTGGTAAGTAATAAGCTTGGTGAAATTGTTAATTGTTTTAGAAGGGTGTGCCATCAGTTCATGGTGCACCCTTTTTTTGTTTGACTTTTTATAATAATACTTTTATGTTTTTTTTCGTAAAAGAATTGCCATAATCTGCCATATATTGCCATAAAAATAGCGATACTCAGGCGTTTTTGGTGTTCCCGAAATTGCGTCCCGACGTAGCATCTTGTACGTCCCGATGCAGTATCTTGTACGTCCCGACGCAGTAACAGATACGTCGCGACGTAATTTTAGATACATCCTGCCCAGAATCAAGTGAGCCTCATTTGAACTCCAGATAAGCCTCCTTTGCATATCAAGTAAGCCCCTTTTGAAGCTCAGGTGAGCCTCACTTAAACATTACGTAAGCCTCACTTGAAATGAGGGAACCGAAGGAAAATGGGTTATAAAAATAGTATAAAAGCAGTATGTTTATGTATATTTTTATACTTTGATAAAATAGTATCATTATTAGACAACAAAGTATCATTTGTTTCGCTACTTTTGTTGTAACTTTGCATCGACAAGAACCAATTAACGTGTTGATTCTAAAAACAATATTTAAACCTATAAAAATTTTAAAAGCTTATGAAAAAGTTATTTACTCTCGTGTGTGGCGTATTATTTGCTATGTTTGCTAACGCAGCTACTCTTGATATTGGAGAGCCAAGCAACAATGTGAAGGATGGTGAAACAGTTTGGTATGATGCAACGACCAAAATTATTACATTCCACGAAAATTGGAGCTATCGCCCAGGATGGTGGCTTGGCAGTAAGGATTGCTCTGATTACGATGATTTCGTGTTAGAGATTGAAAATTCTGATAAGGTTAATGTTCAGGTTGTTGTAGAATATGATGCCAAAGGTGATGATGGTAAAACAATTTGCTCAACTGCAATGGGTACCGACAATAAGATTACTGTTCCACTGAATGCTGATCATAAGAACGTTGTTCGCCAGATTTATTTGCAGTGTGCAGATGGTGCTCCTAAGACTGTCACTTTCAAGAGTGCTTATTTCCAAAATGCGGTTAAGCAGACTGAGGTTGAATTGACATTGGTTGAAGGTCATACTATTTTGGCTTCAGAATTTGACAAATATGCTGATGATACAAAGGTGAAACTAAGCTTCGAGAATACGACAGATCCTTATGCAACTCGCAATGGTTGGGGTATTGGTGGATTTGCCAATTCTGATAATTGGAGTCCAACCTATGAATTGAAAGCAGCTGATGGTAAGAATTTTGATATCTTTGTTACTGTTGGTGATTTCAAGAAGGCTGCCAAAAATGGTACAGATGCTTATGTTGATGGTAAATATCATAAGGGTGGTGTAACTTTCAATATCTATAATGAATGCAAGTTAGCTCACGCTTATGTATTATTGGAAGACAATACTCCAACTAATATATCAAATGCGCTTGTAGCTCCAGCTGCTAAGAATGCTCCGGTTTACAACCTCGCTGGTCAGCAGGTTGATGCTTCTTACAAGGGCGTTGTGATTAAGAATGGTAAGAAATACGTTCAGAAATAGTATAGAGTTATATTTTTAGTTTGTTGAAAAGAAAAGAGAGGGTATGTGAATGCCCTCTCTTTTTGATTTTATCCGTTTCGAACATTGATTAATGTTCAAGATATAATCCGTTATTCATTATAAGCCTTTTTCATTGCTTCCACTACTGTAGGGAGTGTCCACTGAGGAACAGTTCTGTCTTTCTCAGTGAAGATGCTCATCCAGTAGAAGGTGGCTACGCCGTATGCCTTTGCCTGCTTCACGATGTCGGCAGCCTGATCGGCAGCAGCCTGAATCTCGCTGGCAGAACTGTCCTTGCTGACACTCTTGCTTCCGTGAGTACCGTATTCACCGATGATGCACGGGATGCCCTTGCTGATGAACTTATTTTTCAGGCGGGTGAACATATTCTTGATATCATTGCTGCAGGAAGCATCCCACTTGCCTTTCTGGGCAAACCAATCCCATGGATCATAGGTGTGAACTTCTACGGCGATATGTCCATCCACTTTGTCGGTAGGGATGACGAGGTTGTTCAATACGTCGTCACCATTAGCTGCAGCATAGGTATTGATGATGAGGTTGCGGGTCTCGTTGTTGCCACCAGTGGCACGAACTGCATTCACGAAGCTTTGGGCATAACCATTCAATCCATTGTAGCTGCTTGCGCTCTTTGGTGCATTCCAGGTGTTGTCGGCATCAAGCATCTCGTTGTAGCCTTCGAAGAGCAGGTGCTGGTCGTAGTTCTTGAAACGGGTGGCAATCTGAGTCCAGAGATATTCAAACTTCTCCTTGTTCTCCTTATAGTTGGCTTCATCAGCCTTGATCCAGTGCTTGACATCGTCACTGTCTGCACCAGTGTCATGATGAACATTGAGGATGCAGTACATTCCGTTATCGATGACATAATCTACGATTTCCTGTATTCTGTTCATCCAAGCCTCATCTACCGTTCCGTCAGCCTTCATGTGCTGTAACCAGGTTACAGGGATGCGGACGGAATTAAAGCCGTTCTGTTTCAGGAAATCTACCATCGGTTTGGTGGTTGGTTCCTGTCCCCAAGCCTTTTCAAAGTCAGTAACCGAGTTGCTGTTCATGTTCATCCACATGGCAACCGCATCTGTACAGTTGCCAAAGTTGGTACCTAAGCCCATGTTCTTCACTGCATTTACTGCACTTTCTTCCTTATAGTCTCCTTTGTGAAAGACAGTAAATGTAATGTTTTCTATTTTATCGAGTTCGTATGTTTGCCAGGTTCCTATGTTTTCATAGCCTTTGGCGTATAACTCCAGTTTGTTTCCATTGTGTTTGATGATGGATATATCTCCATTTTTGTTTCCACCGGCAAGGCTCCATTTAGTAGTTTTTCCATCAGTTGTCTTGATGATGAATGTATCGCCAGCCTGCTGTGCCAGGAGGGATAGTGGTATCAGAATCGTGATGAGTGCGAGTAATATCTTTTTCATTGTCTAGCTACTTTTATGGATTTGTTATTAATCTTGATAATGTATACGCCATGTGTCAATGCATTGAGATTGATGATGGTCTTACCGCCTGCTGTGGTAGGAGAGAGGCCGATGGCTTTTCCATCCAGTGAGAAGATGTTTATCTTGTTGGTGGTGCCATCCACGATGATGCGGTCTTCTTCAAGAGAGAATTTCTCGGAAGTTTGTAACTGACTGATACCGGTGGTAGCTCCATAGGTAAAAGTGTTGACTTTCCACAGTTCGTATGATGCAGTCGTTTCTGTGGAAGTAATGGTCATTAAGTTATTACCAAAACTGATGTTTGGCAATGTTACGAGTGCAAATTCAATCTTTTGTCCATCTTTGAAAGTAACAAACAGGGATTTACAATCTGCAGCCTTTGTAGTATAGCAACTCAATACTAACAATAGGGATAATATGATTCTTCTCATTTTAATATTAAGTGTATTTTGGTTTATTATTCTTTTGATTTTGATTCTTTCTTTTCCAGATACATGCCATTGATATCATGGAGAAATAATGTTCTCGGTTCGTTGTAGAACTTGACAAAATCCTCTGTAGACCGTTGACCAGGGAAAGGAACATAATAGTGATTGGCAAGCTCGTGGCCATTCCGCCAAAGCATGACATAGCTGATAGGATGTTTGCCGATAGCCTTTGATAGGTTTTCGGTCCACCAGTTATCACTTTTAATGCTACGATAACCTGTTTCTGTTATAGCGATAGGCTTTCCGGCTTTTTTACCTAGCTTAGTCAACATCCTTAAATTCTTGTCCAGGGTCTTTGTAAAAGTAGCAAGAGCAGTTGTATCACCTTCTTCTGCATGACAATAGTAGTTGATACCCAGTATATCTATCAGCTCATCTCCAGGATAACGGGCTGTATAATGCGATTCAGATGCATCTTCTGTAGCTAAAGGTGAATAAGCATAGAGTACATTTACCACATCATTTTCTTTCATGCGCTCTTGTGTCATTTGCCAAAGAGCAAGATATTGTTCTTTTGTGCAAACAGAGTCTTCCCACCAAAAGTGATTCTCTCCATTCTCTTGCCATGGTCGGAAGATGACTGGTACTTTCACACCATAAGGAGTTTCGAGCGAATTCATGAAATCAGCTACTTTGTCAAGCCATCCCAGAAAGGCTTCGTGTTTGCTGCCGCCTTCCATGATGTCGTTGATAGAACCTCCTCTAACAGGATTTTTGCACTGCCATGATAGGGTAACAACGCCAGCACGATCGTATTGGTTGATGATTTCTTTGCGGATGAGGTTGAATGGGGTAGAGTAGATGTTGAGTGAATCTCCAGTTTCAATACCTCCGATTTCAAAACCTACCAAGGAAGGCATATCTCCACAGATGGTTTTGATGTCGGAACGAGCACTGTCGTCAGCCCATCCTTCACCATAAAGGGTAGCATCCTGCTGTCCGAAGAGATACCCCTTACTGCTGATTTCTTTGAGGTGATAAAGGAGGTTTTCCGTGCGTTGTGTCCTACCGTTATCTCCCATTGGGTCATCGGCTTTTTTCTTGCCACAAGACCATAAAAGGCATGCCAAAAGGCATGCCATTATTATTTGGATTTTTCTCATAGTCACATGAAATTACTTTATACTTGGTACCTGGTCACGGGTAATGATATTAGGCTGAGACATAGCATTCTGCCACCACTCCTGTGTAGAGTGGAAAGTCTTTTTTTTCTCGTCATTATACCATACCATAAACCAGCTCCATTTAGCACCCTTCTCATTTTGTTCGCTAAGTGTAGCAATTTGCTTCTTTGTGCTGGTGCTATAGCCACATTCGCCGAGGGTTACAATCTTGTTGCCGTATGTAGAACCGAGTGTAGCAAATTCAGAAGCACAAGTTTCTGCTTTATCACCATAGAGGTCACGCGCTACTATGTCTACGTAAGCATCGCCAGGATACCAGTCGTCATCCTTACCACAGCTTGTCCAAACCCAGATAAGGTTGTCAAGACCTGCTTCCTTCAATTCGTTGAACATCTCAATCCAGAGAGTCTTGAATGTAGCTGCATCCTTGGCACCCCACCAGAACCACTTGCCGCTAGCCTCGTGGAATGGACGCCACAGTACAGGAATGTTTGCATTCTTCAAGAGTGTGAGATACTCTTTAAGTGTTGCCATGTCATTCTTCCAGACTTCGTTCTCCCAGGTGCCTTCTTTCAGAGCATTGCTTGGGTCGAATGTAGTTCCATCTGGATAACCATCAGACTTAACATAGAAATCATAATCCTTGTTTGGGTCAAGGGTTGTTGTTGGTTCATTCTTAGGTACATTCCAGTGCCACATCAACTGTACGATACCATTATTGTCTGCCCATTCTTGAACAGGGGTGATATCTTTATAGTTAATCCAATCTGCCCCAGCCTTGCTAGCTGCCATGTGTACGTAATCAAAGCCGTTGATGGCAGGATATTTGCCTGTCCACTCGTTTACCTGATCGGCACAAGTATGATTCCAGGCAACATTTGCCATCATACCGGAAATCGTTTTGGTATCTACATTTTCCAAGAGGAAGTTGTAGAGTTTCTTTGCCTCAACAGTTGTTGCCATCACTGGAGTCTTGTCCAATCCAACAGTCTGGAACGAAACGTTGATGTCTTTGTCGTATGTCTTGCCTTGTCCGTTAGCAACGAGTCCCGCAGGCACTGTTACGTTTACGTTCTGTTCACGTTCCGGGCAGTTGACGATAACAGACAGTACGCTATCTTGACCATAAACAAGAGCCTTGGAAAGAGTAGCACCTGTAACAGTTATCTTCTCAGCCTCGTTTGAAGCGAAGAAAATACGCTTGTCAAACTTGAGGTTGATAGTAATTTCACCTCTCTTTACCTTATTGGCACCTTCAGTAGGAGTTGAACTTACAAATTGAGGTGCATTTACATCAGGTATGGTGTATTGAGCATCAGTGTCGGCGCAAGCAGTGACCCCGAAGGTCACTGCTGCCATTGCCAGCGCTGATAATATATGATACTTTCTCATAGTTATCTTATTTTAATATTCATATTTCTGGTTTACTCAAGTGTAATCTTAGTGAATGTAAAGTTGTCTCCAGTAATAACGAGTCCACCATTATCAACCAAGTCTTTGATTACATTCTCTGTTAAGGTTACCTCATACTTTCCAGCGTCATCTGGGAAATCGTATTGTCCAGGAATTGGTTCAGGTAAATTGCCCCAGCCTTGACCATGACGCAGGCTGACACAACCCCATGCCCCAGCAGTTACCTTGCTGTAGTAAATACGCATGATAGTTCCCGGTTTCACAGTACTCCAGTCGTAACCACCCCAGGCGAGTGACTGATCTCCACTCCAACTGACAATGCTGGAAGTGCCGCTCCAAATAGTCTTTTCTTGAGGTATGGTAATTTCTGCTTCAATCTTATTGATGATAGCACCTGTACCATTGAAGATGATGAGACCACCCCAATTGGTAGATTTTGCCTTGAGGGCAGCGATAACGGTAGCAGAAAGTGGTAAGGTGAATTCCTTTGCGTTAGCGTCCAACTGGTAAACATGCTCTTTGGCTTCACCATTGTCAAGGTCGATATTACCCCAGCTACCATCCTGTCCTTTCAACTGAACGTTGTCTGCTGTTGGAGTATATTTAACCTTCAAGACAACATTTGCTCCATCAGGAATATTATCTAATGCATCTTGTGCAATCAAGCCTTGTGTATTAGCACTCCATCCAGCGAGGTCGAGAGGACCATTCATCAACGTTCTTGTGATAGAACCTGCAGGAATCACAGTGATATCATACTCAATTTCTCCATTAGAAGAAACAAGCTTCAATTTAGAACTTGAGCTGGCATCCTTCGGAATAGCTACAGTCAGCATAGATGTCTTTTCTGCATAAACATGATTTACTTTCTTGCCATTTATGAATACGCTTTCAAGCTTATCACCATTCTTTACAGGAACAGTCATAGTACTTCCTGCTTCAGGAATATTTTCCTTGTTAGAGAAATCTGGCATTTCTGTGATGTAGCAGAATATAGCCTCCTCAATATTTAATTCAAGACCATCTACAGATGTTCCATTTGCCATTGTAAGAGTTGGTTTGCCAGACTTGGCATTCATCGGAACAGTGAGTGTAATGCTCTTGCCGTCTTCTGCAGGCTTCACTTCTACTACGTCTGTACCTTCACCAAATTGAACCTTCTTTACAAGGTCGAGATCTGTACCCTTGATGGTGAGTGCACCACCTGCGCTTACAGTATTATTATCGTAACCTGTAACTACTGGTTTAACAAGGGTGAAAGGAACTTCAACTCCCTTACCATTCTTCATGCGCAAAACAAGGTTGCCTTCTTGAGCAGTCTCAGGTACACTTTCGATGATGAGTTTGGTTCCGTCAGGATTGACAATGAATTTGATTTCTTCCTCAGCAGAAACATTAGGCATCTCGATAGAATTAACTACGTCAAGGTCTTTACCTGTGATGACTAAAGAGGCTCCTGCTTTTACTGGAGAAGGAGAAACAACACACTCTGAAGGAGCTACAGTTGTCAAAGTTCCAACAGGAATCTCTACACCTGAACGTGCTACAAGTACGAAATCACCGTCTGGTGCTTCTTCAGGAAGGGCAAATGTCAAGGTCTTTCCATCTTCACTAGTTGTAAATACAAGCAATTCTGTTCCACGATCTTGTGCAGTAAACATCACACTCTTTACTAAACCGAAGTGCTCACCTGTGACAGTAATGGTTTCGCCCATTTTTGCAGTTACATTTCCAGTCAATTCTGCCTCGCCACGTGGTGAACTCCACTTGGTGATTGTAGGAGTACCTACGTTGAGTGCATTCTCTGACTCGATAATATTATAGAGAGCTACAGAAGGATCTTCAACCGTGGTCAAGTCCAAATCAAAGAGATTGATCTTGCCAGTCTGAGCTTCCTCAGGAACAACGACTTCAATCTTATAGCGAGTATGTGACACGAAGTCCTTTTCTGGAATCTGAACACCATCAGCAAATTCTATCATGTGTACGAGATTCAGATAGTCACCTTCAATGGTCAGAGTCTCACCCGGCATGATGCTTGCAGGAGAAAAAGAAGTGAAGACGATTGGCTCCTCATAAGTAAGTTGGGTCTTTGTCTTGATTTCCTCATCTGTCTTTGTAACAAGGGTAAGGTATCCAACAAGTGGTCCATCCTTAGGCACTGTAATCTTGATTTCGCTAGGAATGCCCGCCTTCACTACTTCTATGTTCGTGATATCATCGCAACCTGGTATTTGGATTTTTGAAATCTGGTCGAGGTTACTACCCAGGAAACGGAGCTGACCACCACGCATCACAGGCTGCGGACCATATACATTGAGGTGAACACCTTGCTGATACTGGTTGGTATCAAGGTCATCCTCGCTGCAGGCTGTGAGTGATAGCCCCATCAGGGCTACCACCAACAGTGCTAATATATTCTTGATCTTTTTCATGTTTGTTTCTGTTTAAAGATTATTTATTAGGAACCACACGGATGTTGTCTATCTTGATGATTGGCTTACATTCTGTACCATTTACGCCACCACCAACGACAAACATGGTGAGACTTGCAAAGTCTGTAATCTTATTTGGAAGATTGGTTGTAGCATTTCCCTTGTTGTCAAGATTGAAACTGCTCAGAGGAATAGTAACGGTAATCCACTCGTTTGCAGTGTCAAATGTACCTGTTGATTGCCAAGGACGATAGATAGCACGACCATAGGTCTCTTCTTTCTTGTTTCTCTTTCCTTCGCCATTGAATACAAAAGCGTTTGGACCTGAAACATATCCATCATAGCTAGAGTCATCTACTGGTTTTCCTTCACCACCAGTTTCACCATTTAATGTAACCTTGTCGTAACCCATAAACGAAATTTGCATACCACCTGCATTCCATGGGTTTGAAGATGGAACATACATTTCGAATTTTAATGACATGTTAGCAAAATGAGTGAAGTCTGCAACATTGTATAGTGCGACACCATCACCGCTCATTACGTGCTGAGGCTCATCCCATGAACCTGCCCAGTATTCGAAAGAGAAAAAGTTGTCTTCCCATCCACCGTCACTTGTCATGACGGTATTGCCGTCACCAAGTTGAACATATTTTCCCTTCAGGGAAGTTTTGTCTTCTACAATGTCTCGTTTGTGCCAACCATGGTTGCCCAATACATTCACACCATCCCAAGGAGTATCAAAGTCGAAGAGCATGCCACGAGAATCGAGATAATGGAATGAGGTTTCAGATTCGCCGTAGAGAGTCTCAACCTTGAATGCTCCTTCTGTGTTGCAACTCTCAGGAAGAATGAAAGATATAGCACTCTGGGTGATATTCTTGAAGTCTGTAACAACAGAACCATCAGGGCAAGTTACCTTGAGAGGTACATTTGGATCGTCTACAAAATAGTTGCCATAGAATGTAACCTCACTACCAGGTTTTGCATATTCACAAGACATAGATGTAGGATTTGGAGCAGGAACCACGACTTTGAAATCGTAATCTACTTTTTCTCCATCTCTTGTCACCATATATATCTTGTCTGTTACATCTGCCGGGATAGTTGCAGGAATCTGCACAATCATGGTGTGGTCAGTGATGTAACTTGTATTCAACTGTGCCTTCTGGTCGTTGAAGTAAAGTTCCTTGATGCTTGTCAGGTTGTTACCTACAAGGCAAATTACAGACGAAAGACTCGCTTTATCGAGCAGAGAGTCTGCCTGTGACAAATAAGGCATACGGATGTAATTCACGGTTGGAACACCCCCTGTAAGCTCAAACTTATCTGGCTGGTCTTCGCATGAGGTCAGCGTGCTGGCAGAAATTGCCATCAGACCTGCAAACAACCAACTGAATATTTTATTTAGTTTCATATTATGTTCTTTTTAAAAGTTCATTAATAAGAGAATGCTTCTCTAACATCTACATGCTGTGCTTCTTCCATCAGATGAGGGTTGTAAACCACGTCACCCTGTGGAAATGGCAACTGGAAGATAGACGTTGTGACATTTGGTTTAGGAGTAGAAGTGTCGTAGAACATCTTGCTCTCATCTACATCCCATGGGCCATTGCCGTTACCTTTATTGTAGTATGCCTTGTAGAGGTCTGCCAAACCATTATAAGCATTACGCTTTTGGTTCTTGATGATATTCATTGCCTTTTCTACATTGTAGTATGACATACGTACCAAGTCAAACCAATAGTCGCCTTCTAAAGCGAGTTCCAAACGGCGCTCCTTCAATACATCATCAAGAGTGATGCTTGATGGTTTATCAAAGAGAGTTGGTCTTGCCCTGTGCCAAACCTGATAGTAAGCATCAATAGCACTTGCATCAGAGGTAGAACCTGCATTGCCAATTTTAGCTTCTGCATAGATCAGATAAACATCTGCAAGGCGCAATACATGGGTAGAGAGATCTGAAGACTGCTTGCCAGCACTTCTTCCGAAAGTCTTTACGTGGTCTGCATCGTTTCCATAAAGATGTTTGGCGATATTGGCGCCGGTACCAGACTGAAGACCGTCATTGCTTCCTGGTGCATACTTCTTGTCGTGGAGGAATTTGAGATAGTCGAAGCCTCCCTTGTCTTGCCACCATTGGCTATATGTATCACCAGCCATCATCATGGTAGCCTTACGGCGTTCATCAGTAGCAGGACGAGAACTAGGATTTTGAAGTGGTGTTACACCAAATGCTTCTTCCAAGTCTACCGAAGGTGCTGTCCAGTCACCCCAACTCTGATACTCACAGAAACCTGCAGGAGCCAACTCTGAAGTCAAGCAGTTACCACAGGTATAATTCAACTGATCTGCGGTCCATCGCCATCCGATGAGGCTTTCATCGCAGTTGTTGTTTTCACCCTTGAAGATATCTTCATATTTCTCCATGAGTTTTTTGCCAGAGTTATCAATTACATCTTTGGCAAGTTCAGCAGCTTTGGCAAGGTCATTCTCGTCACGCTGTCCGTTTCCATTGCAATTGATACCACTTTTTGCGAGATATACTTTTGCGAGCAAACCTTTTGCTCCCCATTTATCTATTCTTCCTGCAGTGTTGGTATTTGGAAGTAAATCGATGGCTTTCTCCAATGTCATCACGATATACTCGTAAACATCGGCAGCCTTTACCTTATATTTATTATTATAATCGCCGGCTGCAATCTCAGAACTGTTGTTATGTACGATAGGCACATCACCCCAGATGCGGACAAGATAGAAATATGCCATTGCTTTCCATGCCAGACATTCGCCCATGGCTGTGTTCTTGGCACTTTCTGATGCATTGGCAGTCTGCAGACGGTTGTAGATGGTATTTGCCTGTGCGTTTACTGCCCATAGCGAATTGGAAGCAGAAGTGATGTCAGGATCACTACCATTTACGGTAAAGGTAAGATATGGTGACTGACCCATGTACAAGTTACCTGACATAACTTCAGGAATCTTGTAGTAGCCACGGCTCAGAAAGTCGTACCAAGGAGAACTGTAAAGTGAGTTGGTGCTCACTTTCACCTGGTCGTCATTTGCATAATAGTTAGCATCATTGTAGCTATCTTCGTTAGGACGGTCGAGAAAGTCTTCACAAGAGGTGAAAGTGCCGCCCAATAAGAGTGCAAATGCTATATATTTAAAGTTCGATAATTTCATATTCTTTGTTTTTAAATGTTAGAATGACATGTTCAAACCGAAAGAGTAGGTGGTAGGTGAAGGATAACGGCCGTAGTCAACGCCATATACATTAGGTGACATGGTGCTGACACCGATTTCTGGGTCGTAGCCATCATAACCGGTAATGGTGAACAAATTCTGTATGTTACAATAGAGACGCAAGTTCTCAATACCCAACTTGCCAATCCACTTCTTAGGGAAGGTATAGCCAAGAGAGATATTCTTCATTCTCAGATAGGATCCGTCCTCTACGTAGCGGTCGCTGATGCGGTCGTTATCGTTAGGGTCGCCAATAATAGCGCGTGGGAGGGAGGCATCTGGATTAGCGACACGTACATTCTCTATATGTTCATACCATTTGCTGCCGTCTGCATAAACGATAGAAGCATCGATAGGCTCCAGGCGTGCACGATTTAATACGTCGGAATGCTGGTTGCACCATACGCTACTCATATTGGTGAGTCCGCGCTTGGTCAGGTTCATTACCTTGTTGCCATAGCTACCATTGATGAAAATACTCAAGTCGAAGCCCTTGTAACGGAAGGTGTTGGTCCAGCCGAAAGTATACTTAGGCATTGGTGAACCAATGTTGGTCTGGTCAAGCTCGTTGATGACACCATCTCCATTCAAGTCTTTATATTTAATGTCACCTACATAGACTGTGTTGGAACCATTGAAGACACCATTTGTAGGATACTTCTCTGGCTTTGGTGAACGCTCTATGTCTGCCAAGTCTTGGTAGATGCCATCGGTTACATAACCATAGAAGCTGTAGAGACTCTGACCTACGTCGGTCTTGCTGACCTGTGTCTGTCCCCACTGAGCATAGCCCATGATAGCTGAACTGGCAGTACCGTTGAGTGCTACCAATTTGTTCTTGTTCCATGAAATCTGGAACTCTGTATCCCACTGGAATTTGCCTACGAATGGGTGAGCAGTCACTGTTAACTCAAGACCGCTGTTGCGGATGTGCCCGTAGTTACCCATAGGAGCTTTCAGCTTGGAGTTATCATTACCGCTTGTACCCATATAGGAAGGCAACTGCATCTCCATCAACATATCCTTAGATTCCTTCTGATACCAGTCGAGGGTTAAGCCAATGCGGTCGTTGATGAAACCGAGGTCGATACCCAGGTCAATCTGTTCCTGCTTTTCCCATTTTACATCCAGGTTAGGAATGTTCTGTGGACGATAACCTGCACCGAGGGAACTATATACTTTCTGCATGTTTACACCCCAGGCAAAAGAGTTGATGTTGGCATTACCGGTCTGTCCCCAACCGATACGGATCTTACCATTGCTCAGCCATTTTCCTGCCAACTTCTGAATGAACTTCTCATTAGAGAAACGCCAACTGGTAGCAAAAGAGTGGAAACCTGCCCAACGGTTGTTTGGACCAAAGTTTGAACTACCATCATAACGGTATGTGTAAGTAGCATTGTAACGGCTGTCATAGCTATACGTCCAACGGGTGAAGAAGGAAGCCATAGAACTGCTTCCGAATCCGGCAGCTATGGTAGGAGTACCCGTACCCAATACAGGATTATGTACAGCATCTGATGGCAACTTGTCGTTTGATATTTTGGTGTAATCCCATTTGCTTTCCCAGCATTCTTGTCCAACCATTGCTGTAACCGAATGCTTCTTAGCAAATGTGTTGTTATATGTAATATAGTTCTTGAGCTGCCAGTAAGTGCTGTTGTTCTTCTGGATACTGCTCTCGTTAGGCTCCTGCCAGTTATAGAGATCAATTGTGTTGTTGAAAATCTCAGCCTTGCTGTAGCTGAGGTCATGACCCAATTCTGCATGCCAGGTTAAGTGCTTGATAGGTGTAACCTCTGCATAGATATTACCTGTCAACTTCTTGCGGTTGAGCATGTTGTTCTGTTCCATAGCCTTAGCAATAGGGTTATGGATATTGTAGTTTTCGCGGGCAAAAGAAGCGTAATTTCCGTCAATGTCATAAATTGGAGCTTCTGGAAGTGAGGTCAAAGCGAAACCTACGATACCCTCAGCTCCATCTGTAAGCTTGAGGTCATCGTTCGAATTCGTAAAGGTTGCACTCAAACCGAGTTTCAGCCATTTCTTCAATTGTGCATCCAGGTTGGTGCGTACTGTAAGACGGTCAAAGCTAGAACCGATGATGGTACCATCTTGGTTCATGTAGCTTCCGGAAACATAATATTGGATTTTGTCAGTACCACCCTGAGCGGCTATCTGATGCTGCTGCTGAAACGCGGTCTGGAAGATTGCATCTTGCCAGTTGGTACCCTTGCCGAGCAAAGATACATCGCTGTAATATGGATCTTCCTTGACACCACCGAAACCTGCAGCAACGAAATCGTTGTAATAATCACCGAATTCGCGAAGGTTCATCATGTCAAGGCGCTTGGTCTGACGGCTCCACGCCATCATGCCATCGTAGGTAAATTTAGCTTCACCGGCTTTACCTCTTTTTGTTGTAATGAGAACAACACCATTTGCTCCCTGTGCACCATAAATAGCTGTGGCTGAAGCATCCTTCAGAATCTCCATGCTTACGATATCTGCAGGGTTGATGGTTGAAAGTGGTGATACGGATGAGGCTGAACCATTATCGAGTGCGTCACCGAAACCAAGGGAACTACCACTGGAATTTCCTCCTTGGAAGATAACACCATCAATGACGTATAGTGGTTCTGCATTGGAGTTGATGGTTGCTGTACCACGAACTCGGATAGTGGATGCTGTACCAGGTGCACCAGAAGTGCTGACAGCGGTAACACCTGCTGCACGGCCCTGAAGTGACTGGTCGAGTGAGGTGATGATAGAACCCTTCATAGCCTTTTCGCCAAGGCTAACTGAAGAACCTGAGATATCACTCTTTTTCATGGTACCATAACCTACAACTACCACCTCGTCAAGACTGTTGTTGTCTTCTGCCAAAGTGATGTCGTACTTGCTCTGGCCTCCTACTTTGAAAGTTTTGGTGATGTATCCTACGTAAGTTACCTCTACAGTCTGTCCGGCACCTACATTCAGTGTGTAGTTACCATCAAAGTCTGTCACTGCGGCATTTTTTGTGCCTTTCACTTTTACTGTTGCACCGATGATAGGACCCATTGCATCGGATACGTTACCAGTAATCTTCTTGGTCTGTTGCACAGCCTGATTCGTTGTAATCTGAGCTGCAAAAGTTTGCTGAGGGGAGATGCCGAGAAGACTCAGGGCAGCTACGCTAGCAAGCAACTTTTCTCTACTTTTAAAGTTCATACAATTTTTGTTAGTTGGTTAAAACAGTTTGGCTCTTTCGCTTATACCATTGGTACGGGAGAGAGTCCAAAACGGATTATTGCTCTCTGATAGTTTCTTCGTCATCTTGCCTGATGGGAAGAAAGGGCTAGAGGCTAGCTCTAGGTTGCATTTACTTTTTCCATTGTTGTGATTATATTTATTTGTTTTTATATTGTTTATTCTAAACCTTTAGGCTGTTTTGTAAATCTGCTGCAAAGATACTGCTTTTTAGCAAAATAGCTTGTACATATTTTGCCGATTACTAATACTTTTCTGCTTAATTGCAAATAAGATGTAATATTTATCATATTTATTAAAGATTAAGTGTTACTGTTACATTTTATTTACTTCGTGGTTGATTTATGTTGGTTATCTTAGTGTATGTCTATTATATATAAGGTTCGCGTACATTATTTAATATATACTCTGGTATGACTTTTTGAGTTTCGTAAATTGGCTTTTAATGATTTTCGGTTAAATCTTGGGTTAAATAGAGTATATGTTTTTGTAGTTTCTTTGCTTTTTCTGACTTAATGTGCATCAATTCTTGTTTTAGATTCCAGGAAGTTTAGAATATTTTTCTACCTTTGCAACAAAGTATGTTTATTCAGCAAAATAGTACACGGGTATATCAGAAATAATGCCTAACTTTGCAACCGTAAAACAGAATGTTTAACTAACAAGATTACCAACGACAATATGAATCATCGAATTGCAAATGTTTTTAGGTTAATAATTATAGGTGTTCTGATGAGTGTGCTGGGGACTACAAGCCTCAGCGCACAAATCAGAGGAAACAACATCGTGGTAACGGTAACTCCTGACCATCAGGACTGGAATTATCGGGTAGGTGAGAAGGCTAATTTCACGGTGAATGTGAGAAAGAGCGGTACGCTACTCAATCAGGTGAAGGTAGATTACGAAGCCGGACCGGCAATGTTTCCGGAGGTGAAGAAAAGTATCATCCTCAAGGAAGGAACGATGAAATGGAGTGGGGCTTTGAGTAAGCCGGGCTTCTATAGACTGAAGGTTATTGCCCATGTGGATGGCAAGGACTATGAGGGACTCTGTACAGCTGGTTTCTCTCCTGAGAAGATCCAGCCTTTCGCACAGGAACCTAAGGATTTTGATGCTTTCTGGAAGAAGGCACTGGATGAGGCAAGACAGAATGACCTCAATCCTACCAAGGTGCTTCTGCCTGAGCGTTGTACCAAGGATAAGAATGTATATGAAATCAGCTATAACAACAATCGCTGGGGCTCTAAGATGTATGGCATCCTGAGTGTACCGGTCAAAGAAGGCAAGTATCCGGCTTTGCTCCGTGTGCCTGGTGCGGGTGTCCGCCCTTATGCTGGCGATACTTATACGGCTCCTGCTGAGTGCATCGTTCTGGAAATCGGTATTCATGGTGTTCCTGTTACCATGCAGCAGAAGGTTTATGATGATCTCGGCAATGGCGAACTGAACGGTTACTGGGATACCAATCTCGAGAATCCGAACCGCAATGCTTATAAGCGTGTGGTTACCGGTGCGGTTCGTGGTGTGGATTATATCGCTTCTCTTCCAGAGTGGAACGGCAAGACTATCGGTGTTACCGGTTCTTCGCAGGGTGGTTTCCTTTCCATCGCTGTGGCAGCTCTCGACAAGCGAATCACATTCCTGGCTCCTGTTCATGATGCCATGTGTGATTATGAAGCTGAGATCCATGGTGTAGCAGGCGGTTGGCCTCATTATTTCTATAAGGAGGACAAGGCGCAGGGTGCTGCATGGAAGGAGCAGAAACTTACGGATTTGGAAAAGGCAAGACTCGAAGGTGCACGCTATTATGATGGCGTCAACTTCGCCCGTCGCATCACCGTTCCTGGCTGGTACAGTTTCGGTTATAATGATGAGGTGGTTCCGCCAACATCATCTTACGGCCTTTATAATTCGGTAAAAGCGCCAAAGACCTTGAGTCTGTATCAGATGACTGGTCATTACTGGTATCAGGAACAGTGGGATGAGTGGCAGGCTTGGATAATTCAGCAATTAAAGAAATAATAATATGTTAGCAAAAAGAATACTGATTGGTGCAGCTTGCCTTATGGCGATGCAAGGAGCTGTGGCACAGGTTGATGGCGTTACGGGCGCATCAGTCCAGAAAGCCAATACTTCCTGCTGTAAGGGTAAAAAGCAATGTTGCAATACTCCGGCAGAGCAACTGAAGGCAAGACTGCAGAAATTACTGAACAAGGGAATCATGCTCGGTCATCAGGATGATCCGGTGTATGGTACTACTTGGAAATGGGATGAAGGAAAGAGCGATGTATTCCTCACTACAGGTGATTATCCTGCTGTGATGGGTTTCGATCTTGGAAAAATAGAGTTGGACAGCAAAGAAAATCTCGATGGCGTCTCTTTCGATCGGATGCGAAAAGAGATTATTGCCCAAAATGAGAGAGGAGGCATCGTTACTTTGAGCTGGCACCCTTGGAATCCGGTAACAGGCGAGAATGCCTGGGATCCGAAAGGTGATGCTGTAGCTGCTGTCCTGGATGGAGGTGCCCAGCAACAGAAGTTTGATGGCTGGCTCAAGAAGGTTGCCGATTTCATCCTTTCTTTGAAGACAAACGATGGTAAACTGGTTCCTGTCATCTTCCGACCATGGCATGAAATGAATGGCGGATGGTTCTGGTGGGGAGCTAGCAGTTGCACACCTGCACAATATAACCAATTATACGTAAAAACCCTAAATATACTTACTAAAGCAGGGTGCAATAACATCGTTTGGGCTTGGTCACCAAATCTCAGCGACGAGAAGACGGTAGAAAAATTCCTGGAGCGATTCCCGGGTGAGAAGTATGTGGATATGCTGGGTGTTGACGTCTATGAGTTTGACAACAACGATGCCAACTATCAGCAGAACCTTGCTGCTACGCTCGATGTACTGATAGAAGCAGCCAAGAAGGTTGGTAAGATTCCTGCCCTCACCGAAACGGGTTGCAGGGGTATCGCCAGCAAGAAGGATTGGTTTACCCAAACCCTTTGGCCTGTACTTCAGAAGTATCAGTTGAGTTATGTTCTCTTCTGGCGTAATGCCTGGGATAAACCTGAGGAAGAGGCTTACCTCCCTGGAGTAGGCGATGGAGCCATCATTGACGACTTCAAGGCATTCAAGAAGGAAAAGAAAGTCCTCTTTGCCAAAGACATTGTAAAGGTAAAAAAGTAAAAAGGTAAAAAAGTAAAAAAAAGATATATTATGACTACATTTCAAGACAAAGTGAAAGCACTTCGCGCTCATCATGAGGAATTGCTGAGCCGTAAAAATGAACCAATAGAGTGGGGAAATGGTATCTACGAGAAGTATAAGAACCCTATCCTCACCGCAGAACATACTCCATTAGAGTGGCGTTACGACTTCGATGAGAAGAGCAACCCTTATCTGATGCAGCGCATCATGATGAATGCTACCCTCAATTCGGGTGCCATCAAGTGGAATGGTAAGTATATCCTCGTTGTTCGTGTTGAGGGTGCTGACCGCAAGAGTTTCTTTGCCGTAGCAGAGAGTCCTAATGGTGTTGACAACTTCCGTTTCTGGGATGAGCCTATCACCATGCCTGAGGATGTTGTTCCGGCTACCAACATCTATGATATGCGACTCACCGCTCATGAGGATGGCTATATCTATGGTGTGTTCTGTGCTGAGCGTCATGATGATGCACAGCCTGGCGACCTCTGTGCTGCTACTGCTACAGCTGCCATCGCCCGTACCAAGGACCTGGTAAACTGGGAGCGTCTTCCTGACTTGAAGACCAAGAGCCAGCAGCGCAATGTGGTTCTCCATCCGGAGTTCGTTGACGGTAAGTATGCTTTCTATACCCGTCCTCAGGATGGTTTCATCGATACAGGTTCAGGCGGTGGTATCGGTTGGGCACTGGTTGATGACATCACTCATGCCGAAATCAAGGAAGAGAAGATCATCAATGCCCGTCACTATCATACCATCCAGGAGGTGAAGAACGGTGAGGGTCCTCATCCTATCAAGACTGATAAGGGCTGGTTGCATCTGGCTCACGGTGTTCGTGGCTGTGCCAGCGGTCTCCGCTATGTGCTCTATATGTACATGACTTCTCTTGAGGATCCTACAAAGGTGATTGCAGAGCCAGGTGGTTTCCTGCTCGTACCGGAAGGTCCTGAGTATATCGGTGATGTGATGAATGTGGTCTTTGCCAATGGTTGGATTGCAGATGAGGATGGCAAGGTATTCATCTACTATGCTTCTTCTGATACCCGAATGCATGTGGCAACTTCTACTATCGACCGATTGGTAGATTACTGCATGAACACACCTAAGGACGACTATCGCACTCAGTTCTCTGTAGAGAAGATCAAGGCTTTGGTAGCAAAAAACAAGCAGACTTTAAGTAAATAGTTTCAGGTATTAAGATTGTAGGGATTCGTACTCTTCATCCGTATTATCAAATATAGATGGGGAGCGAATCCCTTTTTTAGTAAGTGAAGAACGAAAAGTGAAGAGTGAAGAATTTTCCCCTTTAAGTTAATACTTAACATTTAACACTTAACATTCAACACTCAACATTCAACATTCAACACTCAACATTTAACATTAAAAAGTAAAACAATGGCTCGTTTAAAAGAAAAAATAGCTTATGCATTGGGTGATGCCGCTGCGGGTGGTATTGTATGGAAGGTGATGTCTATCGCTTTTCCTCTGTTTTTTACAAATGTCTTCGGACTCTCGTTTGCGGATGCGGCAGTACTGATGCTCGTAGCCCGCATGTTCGATGTGGTTACCGACCCGCTGATGGGTACGCTTGCCGACCGTACGCAGAGTCGTTTCGGAACCTACCGTCCTTGGCTCATCTATGGTGCCATTCCTTTCGGATTGATATTCGCACTCTTGCTCTATACCCCAGACTTCGGACCTGTGGGCAAGCGAATCTATGCCTACGACCTCTATCTTCTGATGATGGCAGTATACACAATGGTGAATGTGCCTTATGGTTCGCTGCTCGGTGTGATGACCGAAGATGATGATGAGAAGAACCAGTTCTCTTCTTTCCGTATGGTAGGTGCTTATGCGATGGGATTCATCACCTTGCTTTCTTTCCCTTATCTCCAGAAGATGGTAGGTGGATCTGCTGCCCATCAGTATGCTGTCATTGGTGCCGTGCTCGGTATTATTGCAGCTGTGATGACATTGGCTTGCGGTCTCCTTACCACGGAGCGTCTGAAACCGAAGCGCGCCGAGAAGTTCTCGTTCCAGCAGTTTGCCGACCTCGTTCACAACAAAGCTTGGCTCTATATGACAGCCATCGCCGTGTGTACCAACTTCTTCAACGGATTCCGCTATGCCGTAGCCGGCTATATGTTCGATTACTGTCTGCATGGCAATGTAACTATCGAGGGACTGATTATCAACTATACCGTTTTCATGGCGTTCGGTGAAGTAACCTGTATGATTTTCGGTGGTGTATCTCCTTGGTTCACCCGTCTGGTAGGCAGCAAGCGCATGGCATTCTTCTGGGCAGCAGCACTCTGTCTGGTTCTCTCGGTAGTCTTCTTCTTCATCCCGATGGATCCATCCTATATCTGGGTGATGATAGTTATCGTTATCCTTACCTCTATGGGTATCGGTATCTATTCGCCATTGATGTGGTCTATGTATGCCGATGTAGCCGATTACCATACCGAGCATTTCGGAACATCCGCTACAGGTCTCATCTTCTCATCAGGTACGATGAGCCAGAAGTTTGGTACCGCCATTTCCGGTTCTCTCATCGCCCTTTTCCTGGGCTGGGCAGGTGCCAACATGATAACAGATAAGATGGGTAATACGATGATCGACCCAGCCAGTGTCACCGACTCTGTGCTTACGATGGTATGGTCATTGTTCTCACTCTTCCCAGCCGTCATCGCCTTCCTGCTGATGGTGCTTGCCTGGAAGTTCCCTATCCGCAAATAATTGTTTTAACATAACTAATAATCACTATAAAGAATGGAAAAATGGAAAATCTTAAAGAAACGATGCGGGATGTTTTGGAGAACAACATCCTCAGCTATTGGCTGACGAAAGTGAAAGATGAAGAAAACGGCGGCTTTTATGGACGTGTAGATGGTAACGACCAGGTACATCCTGAAGCCGAGAAGGGAGCGGTGATGAATGCCCGAATCCTCTGGGCGTTTTCTGCAGCCTACCGTGTGTTGAAGAAGCCGGAGTATCTCGAGGCTGCCACCCGTGCCAAGGAGTATGTGCGCGATTATTTCCTCGACAGGGAATATGGCGGCATCTACTGGAGTGTTGACTATCAGGGCAATCCGCTCGATACCAAGAAGCAGACTTATGCCATCGGCTTTGCCATCTATGGTTTCTCAGAGTATGCCCGTGCAACAGGCGACAAGGAGGCATTGGATATCGCTATCTCGCTGTATCATGACATAGAGAAGCATGCCTTTGATGCCAAGAACAACGGATATATCGAGGCATTGACCCGTGAGTGGAATCCGATTGCAGACATGCGTCTCTCTGATAAGGATGAGAATGGTTCCCGTACGATGAATACCCATCTCCATATCATCGAGCCATATACCAATCTTTATCGTGTTTGGAAGACTCCGGAACTGGAGAAGAGCATCCGCAATCTGCTCGATATCTTCACCGATAAGCTTCTGAACAAGGAGACTTATCATCTCGACCTCTTCTTTAATGATGAGTGGGAGGGCAAGCGCAATATCGAGAGTTACGGTCATGATATTGAGGCATCCTGGCTGCTCCACGAAACCGCTCTGGTTTTGGATGACAAGGAGGTGCTGCATAAGATTGAGCGCATCATCCGTCGTATCGCAGATGCTGCAGATGAAGGCTTGCGTCCGGATGGCAGTATGGTTTATGAGCATTGGAAGGATGGAGATAAGTTTGATCTCCAGCGCCAGTGGTGGGTGCAGTGTGAGAACATCATCGGCCATATCGATCTCTATCAGTATTTCCGTACCGAAGAGAATCTCCTGGTTGCCATCTCCTGCTGGAACTATGTAGCCAAGCATCTGCTGGATGCCAAGAACGGTGAGTGGCACTGGGCTATACTGGAAGATGGTACGGTGAACAAGGAGGATGATAAGGCGGGTTTCTGGAAATGTCCTTACCATAACTCCCGCATGTGTCTCGAACTCATCGAACGTGAATATTAAAATACCGAATCCCTGCAAGGCAGGAATAGAATACAAAAATCCAAGCAAATCATATATTTGCTTGGATTTTTTTGTTTATCCCGATTTTTTGTTGTACTTTTGCAAAATGTTGAATTGAGGGCGGTATCGCATCAGAAATTCAACATTAAACATTCAACATTAAATATTTAAAATAGATGTATATAGCAATAGCAGGAAATATCGGTAGCGGAAAGACAACACTCACCAAGATGCTTTCTAAACATTATGGATGGAAACAGTACTTGGAGCCCGTGGCTGAAAACCCCTATATCGATGACTACTACAAGGATATCTCGCGATGGGCACTCAATATGGAGGTGTTCTATCTGAAGCAGCGATTCAAGAATCTGCTGGAAATCCAACACAGTAAGGAGACGGTTATCCAGGACCGCACCATCTTTGAGGGTGTCTATGTCTTTGCGGCTAACAACCGGAAGATGGGCAACATGGACCAGCGCGACTACGAGACTTATATGGAGCTTTTCGAGTCGATGATGGAAGTGGTGGAGATGCCTGAACTGATGATTTATCTCCGTTCTTCAGTTCCTCACCTTGTGAAGAATATCCAGAAGCGCGGTCGTGATTATGAGCAGAAGATGCCGCTGGATTATCTGGAAGGTATCAACAATCTTTACGAAGATTTCATCATGAACAAGTATAAGGGCAAGGTGCTCATCGTAGAAGTTGATAATCTCGACTTCGAGCATAATCCCAAGCAATTTGGTGAAATCGTAGATAAGATAGATGCCAAGCTCTTCGGGCTGTTCTCTTAAAGGTAAAAAAGTAAAAAGGTAAAAAAGTAAAAAGAGCCTTCCCCCTTTGCGCCCCCGTTCCTAGCGATTCCATCGCTAGTCCAATTCAACATTCAACATTCAACATTTAACATTAACAACAAAGATGCATATAGCAATAGCAGGAAATATAGGTAGCGGCAAGACAACATTAACCAAGATGCTTGCCAAGAGATATGGCTGGAAAGCTAATTTCGAGCCGGTAGATAATAATCCATATCTGGCTGATTATTACAAGGATATGGAACGTTGGTCGTTTAATCTTCAGATTTACTTTCTGAACAAGCGATTCCATGATGTTGTGGAGATTTCCCGTTCAGAGCAGACCATCGTACAGGACAGAACCATCTTTGAGGATGCGCGTATCTTTGCGCCTAATCTTCATGATATCGGTATGATGAGTGACAGGGATTTCAAGAACTATACTGATCTCTTCGATCTGATGATCAGTCTGGTGAAACTCCCTGACCTGATGATTTATATCAAGAGCAGCATTCCTACGCTCGTGAAGCATATCGAGAAGCGTGGCCGCGATTTCGAAAAGAGCATCCGCATTGATTATCTCCAGGGCTTGAACAAGCGTTATGAGGATTGGATCAAGGATTATAAAGGTCGCCTCATCATCGTCGATGGTGATAATCTGGAGTTCGGAGAGAATCCAGAAGACTTCCGAAAGGTTACTGACCTGATAGATGCCGAACTCTTCGGTCTGTTTGCTGAAAAGGGGGATTAAAGGCTTTTAAAGGTAAAAAAGTAAAAGGGTAAAAAGGTAAAAAGAACCTTCCCCCTTTGCGCCCCCGTTCCTAGCGATTCCATCGCTAGTC
>ERZ869983.10-NODE-10-length-59511-cov-10.283592_pt1 | contig 59511 bp, 57 predicted proteins | sample MGYA00521106_ERZ869983 | MGnify/ENA primary metagenome ERZ869983 (study PRJEB32232, sample SAMN07284972) | human gut metagenome | biome: human-associated habitat; material: feces | host: Homo sapiens | place: Tanzania | collected 2014-04-05 ...
AAAATGGCGAAAATACTTTGCCGAACTTGATAAAATAGCGAACAATGAGATAGTACACTAGCAGGAGGATAGAAAAATGTTTAAAACAGAATGTAAAAAAACAGTTTCAAAATTAAAATTGATCCTATCATTCATATTTATTATGATGACTCTATTGTCCGGCTGTCAAAAGAATACCACCAATTCTGCTATTGAGTTTGGAACTATAGATGTATCTGAAATTGATAAAATCGAACTTTCTGGCACAACAGGTGGGAAAGATGGAAATTTTTCCTATACATTGTCAGATCAGGAAAAGAAGGAGTTCGTCCATTTGCTGAACCAAGTTGAGCTTGGTGATGAAGTTGATAAAAATCAAGCATTATCAAGTGGAGCAGTTACTTACTATAAGCTTTATTTCCAAGGAAAAGACGTAGTTACACTCTGTCCGGGAAATTATTTCGGTGTTGATGAAAAGTATTATAAGTTTGTTAATTTCGATGAATTGTGGGATGAGTTTGTCACTTTCAATAGTAAACAAGGAGCTGTAGCAGATTTGAATTCAAGTCAGGAAAAAGAACAAGTATATTTTGATGCAACTGTTCTTGAAGTAAAGAAAAAATCAATTAAGGTAAAATGTTCAGAATCCTTTGATAGTGGTATTCCTGTTGATGAAGAATTCTCTGTAACAACGAATAGAGTAGAAAGTGGTGAGCTCCCTGATTTGAATGCCGGTGACCATATTCGTATTGTATTTGATGGCATCATCAAGGAAAGTTATCCTCTGCAACTTGGAAATGTCTTTGCTATATATCTTCTAGATGAAAACGGAAACTTGTGAAGTCCGTAGTCTGAAAGGCTCCTGCAGGAGCCTTTCATTTTTTTATGTCCCAAACCAATATATTTTATGGCCATGATATGAATGCGTGTTTGAAGTATGTTATACTAGTACTGATTATGTGAGGCGAGGTGAATTCAACTTATGATAAAAATTGCAATCGTTGACGATGAAGAACAGACAAGAGAACAAATTCTCCGAACTCTAAAGGAAAATATACAGGAACAACACGAAGTAGAGATTAAACTATATGCATCAGGCGAAAGTTTCTTTGAGGAAATTCAGAAGGGCGAAGCAGCGGATATTTTATTTACAGACATTCAGATGCAACAGCTGGATGGAGTGGAACTGGGGAAATTGGTCCGAAGGATTTGCCCTGACATGTACATTGTCTTCATCACATCTTATGAAGAATATGCGGCAGAAAGTTATCGGATCGAAGCATATCAGTATATTTTGAAACAGGATCTAGAATTTCGTCTTCCCGGAGTTGCTGAACAGCTTATTGAAAAGCTGCAAAAACAAAAGAAAGAATTCTGTATTATAAAAGACGGTACAGAACAGGTGAAATTGCTTTATAAGGATATTCTTTATCTGTATAAATCCAAAGGTGCTAAGTATGTAAATTATGTTACTACCCAAGGCGTTGTGAGAGAGCGAACTTCTTTGGAAAATGCACTGAAAATGTTAAATAGTAGACAATTTCTTCTGGTGGAACGTGGATATGCTGTTAATATAAAGCAGATTTGCAGAGTAAGCGGTGACACTATCTATCTCGAAAAAGGATATGAAGTACCGGTAAGTAAGGCAAGACTTGCAGAAGTAAAGCGAGAAATAAATCTCTACTGGAGGAATTCGTAACGATGGATACACTTGGAATATTGATTGGACTGAATTTTCTTGAAACCTTCCTTTTCTATTATCTGTTATTCGGAACAGTTATAGACAGAAAGACTCTGAAAACGAAAGATAAATGGATTCTCTATTTTGTTTTGATCAGCACTTCAACAATTATTTCTGTATGGGTCAAAAGATCTGTGTTTAGTGCTTATGGATACCTGTTGACGATTTTGATTTTGGTTTTAGGAAGTTTCCTTGCCTATCGAAAGAAATTGATTCTTCTTACAGGGATCGCATCTATGTATGAAGCAGCAATGATGTTATTTTTATATATCATTTACTACCTTCTCGCATTTATTTATGGGAATCAGGCAGAAAACCCTCAGATTCTATTTTTCCGTTACCATGAAAATGAAGAAGCTTGTGTGATAAAAAGCCTGTTATTAATTATTTCCTTTTTTATCATTTTCAAAATAAGAAGCTGGAAGAAGAAAAAAGACATAGAAGCATTTCAATGGGTATTTGTTTTATGTGGCGTACTGTTGTCAGCACTCGTTTTGGAGTATCAGAAACTTTTAAAGTATGGACTACTGTACTCCACAGCCGGAATTCCGGTGATTCAGGATGTCTTAAAAGGAAGTCTCATCAGTTTTCTTACTATGATCGTGCTTGTCAGCGTCATGACATTTCTTATATGGAAAAACAGAAACATAACGGGACAAAATACATTTCTTCTGATGAAAGAAGAAATGGAGAAGCAAAAGTATGAGGAAATAAGAGCTTCCATCGAGCAGAACAAAGAACTCGTTCATGACACAAAGAATCATTATCTTGTGATCAGTGAATATGTAAAAAATCAGGAATATGAAAAACTGGAAAATTATGTAGATGAAATCAGAAGAAATTTCGTAAAAATCAATCCACAGATTTATACAGGAAATCATGTAGTGGATCTGATTCTTGGGCAAAAGCGAATCCTGGCAGTACAAAAAGGGATTGATTTCCAATTGGATGTAACACCACTATCCAGTCTGACGATGGAAGAAAGAGAGATCTGTTCACTATTTGGGAATCTGTTAGACAATGCCCTGGAAGCCTGTGAGAAAGTGACTGATAAAGAACGTAAGAAAATCAGTATAAAGATTGAGCAGCATATGCAGATGTTGTTTCTTGAAATTAAGAATGGAACCGATAAGCTTCCTGCCAAATCAGGACATACTTTTCTGACTTCGAAGCAGGATAAATCTCTTCATGGATATGGCTTGAAAAGTGTGGAACGGATTGTTACACGATATGATGGAGATCTGGCCTATGAAATGGAAGATGGAATGTTTGTTGTTTCAATTACATTTTTTGATCTATAAATACTCATGTCCAGTAATACAGTACTTGAAGGCCATCCGCTTGCAGTACTTTCACCACAAGATTAAACTGAATATAAGAAAAAAACCTGTTCCAAATTTTCAGGATACGAAATTCGTATCACACAAACAGGAATGGAAATGGAGGAATGATGCCATGACAATTAAGAAAAAGAGAACTAAAATCATTTTACCATCGATTCTGACAGTCAGTCTTACTTGTGGTCTGTTACTTACGGGATGTCAGAAGACACCTGACCAGAGTGCAGTTGTCAGTAAGGCCGGAGGATTAAGCGAGGATGTAATTGCAGAACCATTGAAAGATGGAGAGACACAGACACTGGATCTGCCGGAACACTGGGACACAACAGTAACATGGAGTAATGACCGCGGAGTTTTTCACGCAGATCAGAAATTAGAATCTGTTACGACAGGAAATCTTCCGGTGATTGAAGTCAGTCAGAAAAAACTGGAGCTTGAACAATTAAAAGAACTGATTTCTTATTTTGCAGGTGGAGAGATTTTGTATCAGACACAGGAACTTACCAGAGAATACTATCAGAACCTCTTAGATAAGATTAAGAACATGGAAGGATTCTATGCAGACAACAGTGTGGAGTATGATTTAACAGAGCTTGAAAAGTTAGTGGAAGAAGTTCTTCCTCTTGCACCGGAACAGACACCATTGCAGGAAATTGGACAGATTGAGTACACATCAAAAAAGACGGATCCGGCGTATGAAGCAAAAAGAAAATCACTGGAAGCTTACGGATATGATATTCTTCCGGATACCACAAAGCAGGATGGAATGGAGATTCATTTTCAGGCAACGGTTGGTGCAGATGCAAAGGGTACGATCAATGCAGAAACTTACGATCCGGAAGCAGGAAATTATAGTATCTTCTCCTGGTCAGAAGGAAATGGGATCGAACTGGCAACTATTGAAAACTATCTGGCAAGAGAGAATCGCACAGCCGAATATGGAGTTCCTGCAGGAAGCGTAAAAGAGTCTTTCATGGAAAAACTACAAACACTGAAGGACCGGATGGAAGAAACCACTCTCTTAGAAGAGACAGCAGAAGATGAAGCTGAAAAAATTCTGAAAGATCTGAACCTCGAAAATATGCAGTTGTTGTCATCAGACAAAATCCTCTGGTATGCACAGTCTGATTATCCGGAAGCCACTATATTAGAACTAGAGGAAGCATTATGGAATGCTGATCCAAATCTTGGAAAAACAGGTTATCGGCTTACTTACGTTCCTTCTGTTTCCGGATTAAAAATAAATCAGGATAAATCCGGATATTTAGATGATAGTGGATTTGCATATGCACCTTCCATGCCGGTAGAGCAGATTTATATTGTAGTTACAGAAGATGGGATCCGTTCCTTCAAATGGAAGGGCATGAGTCAGGAAGAAAAGGTAGTTACAGAGAATGTAAAACTTCTTGCATTTGATGAAATAGAAAGCCGTCTGATTGATCAGGTGAAATATCTTTACCCTTCCAGTCAGCCTGCTGAGGACAAGACGATATTTGGTTATGATGTTGCAACTGTCGAACTGGGATATACTTATATACCGGCATATAAGAATCCACAAAATGCCTGGCTGGTTCCGGCATGGTTTTTCACTATAAGCGAGAGTACAGATACAACTGCCGAACTTGGAACAGCCGGAAGAAAAAAAGAAGGATATCAGACCGACTACATTGTATTAAATGCAACAGACGGTGGAAGAATAGGTTCTTATTGGAGATGATAGAATATGAAACGAAGACATCTTTTCAGAACAGAATTGAAATATGACTTTGGAAACCGAAGATTTTATATCTCTGTACTGGCATTGTGTGCGGTTCTTTTGATTGTTGCACTTCCTTATCGAAATCATCTGATCTCTTTCGGCGGATCAACAGAAGGGAAAGCCTGGTTATGCACCTTCAACTATGCAATCACTTCAGAAAAAGCCTTGCTTTTCTTTCCACTGTTGGTTCCTCTGGCAACAGCCGCAGATATACAGGAAGAATTACACAGCCGCTATGCATGGTTTCTTATTAACCGAATAGGAAAAAGGAATTATATTTGGATGAAAAGTTTTGGAGTCGCATTCACAGGTGGTGCCATTTCCGTTTCAGCGGCAGGAATTGCATTGGTTGTTTTTATAGTTATCTGTAGAAATATCCCGACTCTGAATACTTTGCAAAATATATCAGAGGTAATAAGTATCACAGGAATTGGATTTATCCGACTTTTTCTAAATGGAACATTGTGGTCTTTATGCGGTTCACTGACGGCAGTTTTAACTAAAAATAAGTATCTGAGCTGTGCTGTTCCATTTATTTTATATTATGTACTAACAGTGTTTCAAGAACGATATTACCGCAATTATTTTTTCCTAAGTCCAAAGCAGTGGGCAAGCCCGGCATATTATGGAAACGGATTCTGCCTTTTGACTCTGCTTCTGATCAGCAGTCTTCTGGCACTGGCTTTGCGTAAATGCGTGATAAGGAGAGTGGTGGCATGAAAAAATCGGAATTTAAAATGGACATTCATCAAATCTTTCTTCTAACAAAAAGGAATTTCTCTGACTGGGGCAAAAATCCGAGAATCTGGATGACATTTGCATTAGGATTTGTACTTTGTCTGATGTTGACAAATCAGATTTTAGAGCAGGCACAGACGTTCCAGACACCGGTTCAGATGTTCGAGCCACTGATCTGGACCTTCGGTGATGCGCAGTCTGTGATGCTTTCATCCCTTTTACTGCTGTTATTATTTGCAGATATGCCTTTTGTAAATCAGATGACGCCCTATTGGCTGATCCGGACAAAGCGAAGCGTATGGATGGCAAGTCAGATCCTATATGTGATCCTGGCTACTTGCCTTTATACCGTCTTCCTCTGCCTGACAGAACTTCTAATTGCAAGTCCCTGGGCTTACGTTGGAAATGTATGGAGCCAGACCGCTGCAAGCATTGGATATGGAAGTAATAATCATCTTACGGTTCCTGTATCAATAAAGACAATGGAAATGACAACACCATATAAATGTGCAATCTGTGTTGTATTTCTTATGCTTTTTTATTCGTTATTTATTACTTCAGTCATGCTTGTATTAAATCTACAGAAGGGAAGAGCCGGAGGCGTTGTTGGTGCACTCTTGATAAATCTTTATGGAATTCTTCTGACTCCGGATATTTTTCAAAAAGTTTTTCATCTGGGTAGTGGGCTTTCCTATCGGGCAAATGTTCTTTGCGGATGGTTATCGCCCTTAAATCACGCAACATTTCCAATGCATAATTTCGGATATGATTATTTACCACAAATAAAAATAAGTATCCTGTTATTTCTTGCAATGATATGCATTTTGCTTTTCATCTCGAGAAAATGTATCAAACGATATAATTTTACATTTTCTCAGGTTGATGAATCCTGACTGAATAAGAAAGGGGAAAATTATGAAAGCTGCTGTGAAAGTTAAAAATCTAACAAAATCTTTTGGCAAAGAAAAAGTATTAAAAGGAATCAGTCATACCTTTGAGGCAGGAAAAATCCACGGAATCATGGGATTTAATGGCTCCGGTAAAACAGTAATGTTCAAATGCATCTGCGGTTTTCTTCAACCTGACAGAGGGAGCGTATATGTCTATGGAAAAAGAATTGGAAAAGATATTGATTTTCCGGAAAATACCGGAATGATTATTGAGAGTCCGGGATTTCTTCCATATATCAGTGGATATGAAAACTTAAAACGACTTGCACAACTTAACAGAAAAATAGGAGATACTGAAATCCGGGATGCAATCGCAAGAGTTGGTCTTGATCCGTTTTCTAAAAAGAAAGTAGGTCAATATTCACTCGGGATGAGGGAACGCCTTGGAATTGCACAGGCGATCATGGAGCGGCCAAAATTATTAATTTTAGACGAACCATTCAATGGATTGGATAAAAGAGGCGCACAGGATGTCTGCGAACTCTTTGTTGAATTGAAAGAAAAAGGGACAACTATTCTACTAGCTGCACATAATGTGATGGAAATGGAATGGTTGTGTGATACGGTGTGCGAAATGGATGCCGGACAGTTAGAAGTTGTTTATGAAAAATGAAATAATAATTTTTTCAAATTGAAAGAAGAGAGCGAACCCAAGAATATTAAACGAATATTCTTCAGTTCGCTCTCTTCGCACATTGCGATATAGGTACTCCGACAAAATGATACATTTCTACGTTCTCAACATCTTCAACATCAGCTTGAAATTCATGTTAAAATTTGTTAGAATGATTTGCGAACTTACATTCTAAAGAGTTTTTAGAAAACCCTTGAAAACTAAGGAGAAATTGATGGAAAATATTGACATAGATAAGCTGACGCCCATGATGAAAATTTATTGCGAGACGAAAGAACAGTACAAGGATTGTATCTTATTCTACCGCCTCGGCGATTTCTACGAAATGTTCTTTGATGATGCCTTGACTGCATCCCGAGAGCTTGAGATCACACTGACCGGAAAAAGCTGTGGTCTGGATGAACGCGCCCCGATGTGCGGAATCCCATACCATGCCGTGGAAGGATATTTGAACCGTCTTGTTGCGAAAGGATACAAAGTCGCAATCTGTGAACAGGTAGAAGACCCAAAGACTGCAAAAGGGATCGTAAAGCGTGAGGTTGTAAGAATTGTTACACCCGGAACGAATCTGGATACGCAGGCATTAGATGAAACGAAGAATAATTACATCATGTGTATCGTCTATATTGCAGACCGCTACGGCGTTGCGATCGCAGATATTTCTACCGGAGATTATTTTGTCACAGAGCTTCCGGACAGCAGTCGTCTGATGGATGAGATTTATAAATTCAGTCCGTCTGAGATCATTTGCAACGAGGCGTTCTATATGAGCGGTATGGATCTAGATGCGATGAGAGACAAGCTTGGGATCACGATTTATTCTCTTGATTCCTGGTATTTTGATGATGCTGTCTGCAAAGATAAGCTGCTTGAGCATTTCAAAGTAAAGAATTTTGCAGGGCTTGGACTTGCTGATTATGACTGTGGAATCATCAGTGCCGGAGCACTTCTGATCTATTTATTTGAGACACAGAAAAATTCACTTTCCAACCTGACACATATTACACCATATATCACAGGAAAATATATGCTGATCGACAGTTCTACACGTCGAAATCTGGAGTTGTGCGAAACTTTACGTGAAAAGCAGAAGCGTGGTTCCCTTCTCTGGGTTCTTGACAAAACACGTACTGCAATGGGCGCACGTACGCTTCGCAAAAATGTAGAACAGCCTTTGATCGATAAATCCGAGATCAACCGCAGACTGGATGCAGTAGAAGAACTGAAAAATCAGGCCATTGCCCGTGAAGAGATCAGAGAATATTTATCTCCGGTCTACGATCTGGAGCGTCTGATCACGAAGATCACTTACGGTTCTGCGAATCCGCGAGATCTGACTGCATTCAAAGGTTCTCTGGAGATGCTGCCACCGATCCGCTATATTTTACAAGATCTGCAAGCACCGCTTTTAAAAGAGATTTATGAAGATCTGGATGCATTAGAAGATCTCTGTGAGCTCGTCACGAAAGCCATTCGAGAAGATCCGCCGCTTGCCATGAAAGAGGGAAATATTATCCGCGACGGTTATAATGAAGAAGTGGATAAGCTTCGCCGGGCGAAATCGGACGGAAAAGACTGGCTTGCAAAACTTGAGAATGATGAACGAGAAAAAACAGGCATTAAAAACCTGAAAATAAAATACAACAAAGTCTTCGGCTATTATCTGGAAGTGACGAATTCTTACAAGGATCTTGTACCGGATTATTATACAAGAAAACAGACCCTTGCGAATGCTGAACGTTATATCACACCGGAGCTGAAAGAACTTGAAGACATGATCCTTGGTGCGGAAGATAAGCTGTATGCACTGGAATATGAACTTTACAGCGAAGTCCGTGAAACGATTGCCGGACAGGTGGAGAGAATCCAGCAGACTGCCAAAGCGGTTGCCGCACTGGATGCGTTCAGTTCTCTTGCTCTTGTTGCAGAGCGCAATAACTATGTCCGTCCGAAGATCAATGAAAAAGGAATCCTTGACATCAAAGAAGGCCGTCACCCGGTCGTTGAGCGAATGATTCCAAATGATATGTTTATTGCCAATGATACTTACCTGGATGATAAGAAGCACAGAATTTCAATCATCACAGGTCCGAACATGGCAGGTAAATCAACTTACATGCGTCAGACTGCATTGATCGCACTGATGGCTCAGATTGGATCTTTTGTCCCGGCAGAGAGCGCGAACATCTGTCTTTCCGACCGTATTTTTACCAGAGTCGGCGCATCCGATGACCTCGCTTCCGGACAAAGTACATTTATGGTTGAAATGACCGAAGTTGCCAATATTTTAAGAAATGCAACTTCAAAAAGTCTTCTCATCCTTGATGAAATCGGCCGCGGAACAAGTACATTTGACGGTCTGTCAATTGCCTGGGCTGTTGTAGAATACATCAGCGACAGCAAACTGTTGGGAGCAAAAACTTTATTTGCTACACATTATCATGAACTGACAGAACTTGAAGGAAAGATTGATAATGTCAACAACTATTGTATTGCTGTAAAAGAAAAGGGAGATGACATCGTATTCTTAAGAAAGATCGTAAAAGGCGGTGCTGACAAGAGTTATGGTATCCAGGTTGCAAAACTTGCCGGAGTTCCGGATCTTGTCATTTCCCGTGCGAAGGAAATTGTAGAAGAACTCAGTGACGAAGATATCACAAACCGCGTCAGTGAAATTGCGGCTAAAGAACATACTGCAAAGAAAAAGAGCAAGGCAAAGAAATATGACGAAGTCGATATGGCACAGATGTCTCTGTTTGACACTGTAAAAGATGATGATGTGCTCGATGAATTGAAAAATATCGATGTCGGAAATCTGACACCAATCGATGCTTTAAATACAATCTACCGGTTACAAAATAAGCTGAAGAACCGTTGGTAGGAAGACGGGAGGAAATATGCCACACATTCATGTATTAGACCAGATTACAATTGATAAAATTGCCGCAGGTGAAGTGATTGAGCGTCCTGCTTCAATTGTAAAAGAACTTGTTGAAAATGCGATTGATGCAGGATCAACTTCTGTAAAAATAGAGATCAAGGACGGGGGGATTTCCTTCATCCGTATTACAGATAATGGCTGTGGCATTCCGCAGGATGAAGTGCAGCGTGCTTTCCTGCGGCATTCTACAAGCAAGATTGAGACAGTAGAAGACCTGTCTCACATTGCATCTTTGGGATTCCGTGGAGAGGCGCTTTCAAGTATTGCGGCTGTTACCCGGACGGAACTGATCACAAAGACTGCCGATGCAGAGTTTGGTACCCGTTATGTCATTGAAGGTGGAAAAGAAGTATCCTTGGAAGATACCGGTGCACCGAACGGAACAACCTTCCTCGTTCATCAGTTATTTTACAATGTTCCTGCCAGAAGAAAATTCTTAAAGACACCAATGACAGAAGCCGGACATGTGCAGGATCTCTTGATGCACCTTGCCCTGTCTCATCCGGAAGTTGCCTTTCAGTTTTTGAACAATGGACAGGAAAAACTGCGTACTTCCGGAAATGGAAAACTGAAAGATGTGATCTACAATGTCTATGGCCGTGACGTAGCGGCTAACCTGATTGAGATCGATTATGAGAAAAATGGAATCCATATCACAGGTTTTCTCGGCAAGCCGATCATCACACGAGGAAATCGTAACTTTGAAAATTTCTTCGTAAACGGTCGTTATGTCAAAAGTGCAATGATCTCCAAATCCGTGGAAGATGCTTATCGTGATTTTGTAATGCAGCACAAGTTTCCGTTTGCAGTTCTGCATTTTCATCTGAGTGGAGAAAATGTAGATATCAATGTGCATCCGACAAAGATGGAGCTTCGCTTCTCACGGCAGCAGGAAGTTTACAATACCGTCTTTGAGGCTGTACACAGAACTTTGCTGGAACCGGAACTGATCCAGAAAGCAGAAGTTCCTGATCCGGTAGAGCAACCGGAGAGACAAGCCGAAAGACCGGAGCGAGTGAAAAAAACATTCACATCCGCTTCGATCAAAGATAAAGAGGATACCAGCAGCCCGTTCCTTCTTCGTCCACATAAGGAAAATGAAAAAGTAACAGCTGCGGAATTGATCAAAGAATCCAGGGAAACGGTTAAGGATGATGTTCAAGATGAAGATTATTTTATCCGTAAGATGAAGGAGCGCGTACTTTCTTACCATAATCGTTCTTCTTCCGCCGAAGTTGCAGACCGGAAAGAGATTTTCCGCGTAGATCAGCAGAAAGATAAAATTGCTGAACATGTCAAATACGCCGTTGAAGCAGCAGATAAGACAGTTTCACCGGAAACTGCAGCAGCAGTTCAAAAATCCGAACCAGCTGCTGAAACACAAACTGCTGCCACAAGTACCAACGCAGCAGCTGATTGTGAAATAACCGACGCAAAATCAGATCCAGGAACCGGTACGCAAATGGATCTTTTTGAGGAAAATTTCTTAAAAAGAGATGTCCGTGCAGAATATAAACTGATCGGTCAGGTCTTTGACACCTACTGGCTCGTAGAATTCAAAGATAACCTCTACATTATTGACCAACATGCGGCTCATGAACGTGTCTTATATGAACGTACCTTGCGTGAAATGAAAAGCAGAGAATTCACTTCACAATACCTAAGTCCACCGATCATTTTAAGCTTATCCATGCAGGAAGCACAGCTTCTGAATGAAAATATGGACCGCTTTTCACGCATTGGGTTTGAGATTGAGCCATTTGGTGGGGAAGAATATGCAGTCCGTGCAGTACCTGACAATCTGTTCAGTATTGCCAAGAAAGAACTTCTGATGGAGATGATCGATGATCTAACCGAAGGTCTTTCTACTTCTATGACACCGGAGCTGATCGATGAAAAGGTCGCATCTTTGTCCTGCAAGGCTGCTGTAAAGGGAAATAACCGTCTTTCTGCACAGGAAGTAGATAAACTGATCGGTGAACTCCTGACACTGGACAATCCATATCACTGCCCGCATGGACGACCGACGATCATTGCCATGACAAAACGTGATCTGGAAAAGAAATTTAAACGAATTGTATAAATGGAATCGAGGAAATATAGATGGAACAGACAAACAAACGCCCACTTGTCATTCTGACCGGACCAACTGCTGTCGGGAAGACTGCTGCCTCCATCGGACTTGCCAAAGCGATCGGCGGAGAGATCATTTCTGCTGACTCTATGCAGGTCTACAGGGAGATGGACATCGGCTCTGCCAAGATTCGTCCGGAAGAGATGAACGGTGTACCACATCATCTGGTAGATGTTCTTGATCCGTCTGAGGATTTTAACGTTGTTCTCTTTCAGCAGATGGCGAAAGAAGCAATGGAGGGAATCTATCAGCGGGGACACATCCCGATCGTTGTCGGTGGAACAGGATTCTATATTCAGGCATTACTTTACGACATTGATTTCACAGAAAATAATGCCGATACTGCTTATCGGGAAGAATTAGAAGCACTTGCCAAAACCCAGGGTGCAGAATATCTTCATGAAATGCTTGAAAAAGTAGACCCGGAATCTGCAGAACAGATTCATTTTCATAATGTAAAACGTGTGATCCGTGCGCTGGAATATTATCAGCAGACCGGACAGAAGATTTCCGAGCACAATGAGGCGGAACGTGAGAAAGAATCCGCTTATAACTCCGCATATTTCGTGCTGACAGATGAACGTAAGGTTCTCTATGACCGGATCGATCAACGTGTTGATCTGATGATGGAGGAAGGACTTCTTGAAGAAGTCAATGCGTTAAGATTGCGCGGACTCAAAAGAGAAAGTGTTGCGATGCAGGGACTTGGATACAAAGAACTGTTTGGCTATTTTGAAGGAGAGTATCCTCTGGAAGAAGCCGTACGCATTATTAAAAGAGACACAAGACATTTTGCCAAGCGGCAGCTGACCTGGTTTAGAAGAGAACGAGATGTCATCTGGCTTGATAAGAGTGTGATTGGAAGAGAAGATGAGCAGCTGATCCAACAGATGCTCACTATTTTAAAAGAAAAAGGAATCATTCATTAGAACATTCGGCTGCATTTAGATAAAATGCAGCTTTGCCATGTAAATCAAACGATAAAAAACTTAAAAAGAAAGAAGAAGAAAAATGAATACACCAACTACAGAAACAATTTACGAACAGCTTGGAATCAGCAAAGAAGTCTGGGCGTTCGGACAGAAAACAGAGGAGAAATTAAAAGAACGTTTTGAGGAATTTGACAGAAACGCTGAATATAATCAGTTAAAAGTAATTCATGCCATGCAGGAAAACCGCGTAAGTGAAGGCTGCTTTAACTATGTAAGCGGATATGGATACAATGATCAGGGAAGAGATACTTTAGAGGATGTCTATGCCTCTGTTTTCCATACAGAAGCCGCTCTGGTGCGCCCACAGATCACTTGCGGAACACATGCACTTGCCCTCGCACTTGCAGCAAATCTTCGTCCTGGTGACACACTGTTATCTCCGGTTGGAAAACCGTATGATACGCTGGAAGAAGTAATCGGAATCCGCCCGTCTAACGGCTCTCTTGCAGAATATGGGATCTCCTATAAACAGGTTGAGCTTCTGGAAGATGGATATTTTGATTATCCTGCGATTGAAAAAGCTCTGGAAGATAAAACAATCAAACTGGCAACGATCCAGCGTTCCAAAGGATACCAGACACGCCCAAGCTACTCTGTAGAAAAAATCGGCGAACTGATCGCATTTATCAAAGAGCGTCGCCCGGATGTCATCTGTATGGTAGATAACTGTTACGGTGAATTCGTTGAGCGTATCGAGCCAAGTGATGTCGGTGCAGACATGATCGTCGGTTCTCTGATCAAGAACCCGGGCGGCGGACTTGCCCCGATCGGCGGATATATTGCAGGAAGAGCTGATCTGATTGAAAACTGTGCTTACCGTCTGACTTCTCCGGGACTTGGTAAAGAAGTCGGTGCTACACTTGGTGTTACACAGTCCTTCTATCAGGGATTCTTCCTTGCACCAACTGTTGTATGCGGTGCTTTAAAGGGTGCTACTTTTGCAGCAAATATCTATGAAGCCTTAGGATATCCGGTAATCCCGAACGGTTCTGAATCCCGTCATGATATCATCCAGGCGGTTACACTTGGATCCGCAGAAGGTGTTATTGCATTCTGTAAGGGAATCCAGGCTGCGGCTCCGGTAGACAGTTATGTAAGCCCGGAACCATGGGCAATGCCGGGATATGACAGTGATGTAATCATGGCAGCAGGTGCTTTCGTCCAGGGTTCCTCTATTGAACTGAGTGCAGACGGACCGGTGAAACCACCGTATGCTGTTTATTTCCAGGGTGGACTTACATGGTATCACGCAAAGCTTGGTATTCTCAAATCACTGCAGAGCGTTATTGATGCAGGCGTTCTTTCTATCGAGCGTGTAAGAGAACTTCTGTAAATTCGGAATGGTTCTTAAAATACTAATTAAGGAGATTTGGCACTAGATGATGATGTCAAATCTCCTTTTCTATTTCTTGAAAATGTAAAAAGACAGCGGCTATAATAAATACAGAATAAAGAATGTACATGCAAAAGCAGACTGATCACCTGCAAAAAACTGACAAACAGAATTTGAGAAAATGAGGTGTGAATAATGAAAGAAAAAGTTCAGGTATTTGGAAGATTCTTAAGTGGAATGGTAATGCCTAATATTGGTGCTTTTATTGCATGGGGACTGATTACCGCTCTTTTTATTGAAACAGGCTGGGCTCCAAACGAAAAGCTCGCACAGTTTGTAACCCCGATGTCTACTGTATTATTGCCGCTTTTGATTGCATATACAGGCGGAACAGTTGTTCATGGACAACGTGGTGGTGTAATTGGTGCTATCGCAACTATGGGTGTGATCGTAGGATCTGATATCCCGATGTTTATCGGCGCTATGATCGTCGGACCACTTGCATCCTGGATCTTAAAGAAATTCGATAAAGCCGTAGAAGGACATATTCCTGCCGGCTTCGAGATGCTTGTAAACAACTTTTCAATTGGAATCATCGGAGCCATCCTTGCATGTCTTTCCATGTATGGAATCACTCCACTTGTAACAGAGTTAAATGAAGTAATGCGTGCAGGAGTTGACGTCTTTGTAAGACATAACCTGCTGCCTCTGGCAAGTATCTTTATTGAGCCTGCCAAAGTTTTATTCCTTAACAATGCGATCAACCATGGTATTCTTTCCCCAATGGGAATCCAGCAGGTAGAAGAGATTGGTAAATCAGTATTTTTCCTTCTTGAGGCGAATCCGGGACCGGGTCTTGGAGTTCTTCTTGCATACTGTATTGCCGGAAAAGGAAATGCAAAGAGTTCTGCACCGGGAGCAGTGATCATTCACTTCTTAGGTGGAATTCACGAAATCTATTTCCCATATATCCTTATGAATCCGCTTCTTATTTTTGCAACTATTGCAGGCGGAGCAAGTGGAATTTTCTGCTTCACATTGTTTGATGTAGGTCTGACTGCTCCGGCATCACCGGGAAGTATTATTGCGCTGCTCATGATGGCTGAGAGACACAGCTACTTTGGACTGATCCTTGGAGTTCTTGTTTCTACTGCGGTATCCCTTTTAATTTCTATCCCGATCTTAAAATTCATGGGAAAGGATACGACTTTAAAAGAAGCACAGGAGAAAAAAGACAGTATGAAGAAACAGGCGAAAGGAATTGCATCAGAAGGGACAAAAGAAACTTCTGCTAAAAAAATCAGTAAAATTGCTTTCGCATGTGATGCAGGAATGGGATCCAGTGCTATGGGAGCAACTGTTTTAAAGAAAAAAATCACAGCTGCCGGTCTGGATGGTATTGAAGTTATCCATACCCCTGTTTCCAGTATTCCTTCAGATGTACAGGTTGTCGTAACACATCAGGAACTTGGCGAGCGTGCTGCACATAGTAACCCGGACGCAGAGCTTGTACTAATTACAAATTTCCTTGCTGCACCTGAATATGATACTCTTGTAGCAGAACTTAGAAAAAGAAATTCGTAAACAAGACGCGTTGATTTCGTGAATGCCGTATGATAAAATACTTCCCAAAAGATTATGTATTTTATCACAGGAGATTACTTATGGAACTCATACAGAAAACAGGCAGATTTTATACACGGATCATCATGCAGAATATTGGCATATTTATTTTCATTGGTCTGCTTTCTGTGCTTTTTCACACAGATGGCTGGCTGCCTAATGAGAATATGTATGCCATTTCTCAGTTTGCCTACTGGTATGCTTTACCGTGCATGATTGCCTTTTCGGGTGGAAACTATATTGGAGGATCAGGCGGAGGTATTCTTTCGGTTCTCTCTGTCTGTGGAATTATAACAGCAAATCCAGAACTTGGTATTTTAGGAGCCATGATTTCCGGACCTTTCGGTGGATATTTGTGGAAACAGTTGGAAAATCTTCTGAATAAAACTTACCATGCACAGACACAAATGCTCTATCACAATCTTTTACTTGGTACTGCTGGTTGTTTACTCGCAGGAATTGAGTATTATATTTTATCCGGAATAAGTGCTGTTTTCACACATATTTTCAATGGATGCCTTCATTTTCTGGTAACGCACCACATGACTGCATTTTTAAGCATTTTGATCGAACCCGGAAAGGTCTTTTTTCTTAACAATCTGATAAACCATGGAATACTGCTTCCGGCAGGTCTTTCCCAGGCAGAGCAGTATGGTAGTTCTATCTTGTTTCTCCTGGAGACAAATCCGGGTCCCGGGCTTGGCATCTTGCTTGCCTGTCTGGTTTGTTATAGAAAAAAGAAGGCCGCCCGTTCTGAGTATTTTACAGCGATCACAGCAGAATTTATCGGTGGAATCCATGAAGTCTATTTTCCTGTCGTTTTTTCTGATCTCAGGCTTTTATTCCCATTGATCCTGGGTGGTGTAACCGGAAGTATCTGGTTTGATCTTATGCACTGTGGAACAGTTACCCCGGTATCACCGGGAAGTATTATCACCTTGCTTTTACTTTCAGAAAAAGGGAAGGTTTTATATATTCTCTGTGGTGTGATTTTGTCAGCGGCAATTTCCTTTTTCGTATCCCTTTTATTGCTGAGATCAAAAATCAGGGGAATCCAAGAGGAACCATGTGTTCCATCTGCTTCTGCACCTGAAAAGGAAACTGTTGAGCCTGATACATTATCGGAACAGAAACAGGAATCTGTTGAATCTGATACAATATCGGAACAGAAAATAGAAACTGTTGAATCTGATATGACCTCAGAACAGAAAATAGAAAAAATAGGATTTGTATGTGATGGTGGTATGGGATCAAGTGCCATGGGGGCAGCTCTGTTCCGCAGATGTCTTGCCAGACACGGAATCAGCGGAATTGAAGTCAAAGCTCATGCTGCTGATATGATACCGGATGATCTGGATCTGATCGTCTGTCAGGAAGATTATTACAAAATAAAACAAGAACTCCACCCAAAACACTGTTATGTTATTTCCAGCTTTACAAAACAAGAGGAATATGAAACACTTGTGGCTCATTTAGAGAAAACCTTATAACAACAAACGAAACTATGCCAGAAAAGAGAGGTAAACTGTCATAATGGATATCACACCACGTATGAACCAGATTTTGACACTTTTGCTTGAACAGGAACAGCCCATCTCGGTAAAGTATCTTGCTGAACGTATGGGACTAAGTAAAAGAACAATCCAAAGAGAATTAGAATATATTAACCATGTGCTTCAGGATTATCCAATTCAATTTTTATCTAAAACAGGAGTTGGCATCTGGCTTGATGGTGATCCGAAAGAAAAAATGTCTTTAAAACAAGAACTTTCCTCGGATGACCGGCTTGATATCAGCAATCGTGAGGAGCGCCGTAAAGCGTTGATCCTCGCCATTTTAAAAGAAAAGGAACTTCGTAAGCTTTATTACTACAGCAGCCGTTTCCAGGTCAGTGAGGCGACCATCAGTGCTGATTTAGAAGCAATTGAAGGATGGCTTGAATCTTACGGTCTTAAGATCACGCGTAAACAGGGCAGTGGTATCGCAATCTCCGGTGAAGAGGAAGATTACAGACGTGCGATCCGTGCATTCATCAATGAAAATATAGATACACGTGTACTTCGTGAAGCATATGACAATGTTAATCCGGAGGACACTGCCTGCAGCTTACTTCAGCAAAGCGAGATTGGAAAACTTTTGAATGATAAAATTGTATCCCGTGTCATCAGTTGTCTTTCCGGTATGAATAATAACCGCGTAATGACTCTGACAGAGAATTCCTACATTGGTCTTGTCATTCACATCTCCATTGCAATTAACCGGATCATGAAAAATGAAGTCTTGCCAAAAGACGAAAAATGGGAACACAAAATTGCTATTGATGAAGATTATCGTCTGGCAGAACAGATTGTTGCTGAATTAGAAGAAGAATTTGAAATTGATATCCCTGAGGTAGAGATTTCTTATATCTGTCTTCACATCAAAGGATCCAAGCACGAGAAGATCGAGTGGGAAGGACAAAATGTGTCGCAGACAGAATCTCAAAATCTTCAGCTTCTCCTAAACGATATGATTGATGCCTTTGATCCTGAAAAGGCATATTGGTTAAAACAGGACAATGAATTTATCCAGGGACTTCTTGCACATTTGCAGCCTACTTTGATACGTCTGACTCACGGCATGCAGATCCAGAATCCGGTGCTGGATGATATAAAAACCAACTATCCGGACATCTATGCCAATTGTCTCCGTGTTGCAAAAGTACTGGAAACCTATACAGGTAAATCCGTACCGGAAGAGGAGACCGGCTTTTTGACGGTTCATTTTGGTGCCGCTGTCTTCCGTATGGAAGGACGTAAAGAAGCCGTCAGAAAGGTGGAAATCGGTATTATCTGTTCCAGTGGAATCGGTATTTCCCGACTGATGATGTCAAAGCTGGAAAAGATGTTTCGTGACAGGGTGAATCTGGTGACTTATGGAAAAAATGATATCACTCCATATATCCAGGGAAAAACGGACTTCTTTGTTTCAAGCATTGAGCTGGATCCTATGGATATCCCTGTGATTTCCGTCAATCCGCTTCTGAACGACTCGGATATAGAACAGATTCGCCGTATGCTCTACCAGTATGAGCGCATGCCAGCAAAACAGAAAAAAGAAAGCTCTGATCCTTTCTCTGTTGAACTGGATCAGATTAACCAGATTGCTGCACAGATCAATCTCATTATCAAGCATATGGGATTTTTCAAAGTATCTGATCAGATTAGTTTTGACGAACTTCTGCTTGCGATCGGAGAACACTTTTCGCCATACTCAGACCAGATTAAAATTATCCGTGACGATCTGTATCGAAGGGAACAGATGTCTACTCAGATCTTCGCCGAATTTGGATTTGCTCTGCTCCACACAAGAACGAAAGGCGTCACACGGCCAGTGTTTGGTGTTTGTATGACGAAAGATCTTACGGAATTCAAAGACAATTATTTCAAAGGCATAAATGTTATCTTTGTCATGCTGGTACCTGTAGATGATCTTCTAAAGATCAACAATGATATTATGGGATATATCAGTGGAATGCTTATTGAAGACCCTGAATTTCTCATTACGGCAGAACACGGAGAAAAAGAAGAAATCCGTGAAATGCTGTCTAAAAATCTGAAAATCTATTTCAAAAAATATCTTTCCGGACTGTCATAAAGACAGTCCTTTTCTTATTTTTTCCTCATTTTTATATTTATTTTTGGCACTATTTGATAGCGCCAAATCCCCTCTTCTTTAAATTGAAAAATCCTCTCTGGCGTAGCTATAATAAAGCCAGAAAGAAAAACAAAAACAAAAAAATAAACAGTTCTCACTTAGAAAATCAAAGAGGAGGTACCATATGTTTTTCAAAAAATCAAAACAGGAAAAGCAAGAAAACAAAGAGCTTCTGCAGCGAAAAAATATCATCGTAAAATGTGATCCGCTGACAAAAGAAGAAGCAATCAAAAAGGCCGGACAATTACTGACAGACAGTGGTTATGTAGACCAGGAATATGTGGCAGCAATGCTGGAACGCGAGAAAACATTTTCCACTTTTATGGGAAACGGACTTGCATTACCACATGGTGTAGAGGCAGCAAAAAAACAGGTAAAGGCATCCGGAATTTCCGTAGTAACCTTCAAGGAACCAATTGACTGGGATGGAAATCCGGTACAGACCGTAATAGGAATCGCAGGTGTAGGAGATGAACATCTCGAGATTCTTTCAATGGTAGCTGAGGCAATGCTTGACGAAGAAATTTGTGAAAACTTTGCCTCTTATGATACAGATCATATTTATCACATTTTGACAGGAAAGGAGTAAGACAATGATCATCACAGTTACAATGAACCCGGCAATCGACAAAACAGTAGAAATTGAAAAATTACAGCCAGGCGGTCTTAACCGTATCCAAAAGGTTGAACTGGATGCCGGTGGAAAAGGAATCAATGTATCCAAAACAATTCACGAACTCGGAGGTGAAAGCCTTGCAATTGGATTCCTCGGAGGAAACTCAGGAAAAACAATTGAGAATGTTCTTACTGACTGGAATATCCGTCATGATTTTATCTGGGTTGACGGCGAGACAAGAACAAACACAAAAGTATTTGAGAAAAATGGATCCGTTACAGAACTGAATGAATCCGGTCCGGTCATCACAGAAGAAAAGGTAAATGAGCTCCTTCAGAAGATCAAAGAGTATACAACATCAGATACACTGATCGTACTTGCCGGAAGCATCCCGGCCGGTGTAGATAAAAACATCTACGCAAGAATCACAGAGCTTGTTCATGAAAAAGGAGGTCACGTTCTGATGGACGCAGACGGAGAACTTTTCAGAAATGCTCTAAAAGCATTACCGGATATTATCAAACCAAATCGTGTGGAACTTGAAGAATATGCACAGGCAGACTACCGGATGTCCCAGGAAGAACTTACTGACATGGCGAAAGATTTTGTTGCCAAAGGCATCCAGACAGTTGCTGTATCCATGGGAATGGGAGGAGCTCTTTTCGTAAAAGGTGACTACGCTGTAAGATGCCCTGCACTCTCTGTGAAATCTCATTCTACTGTGGGTGCCGGAGATGCCATGGTGGCAGCACTTGCTTATGCGTGGGATAAAAATCTTCCAAATGAAGAAACCGTTCGCTTAAGTATTGCAACATCAGCCGGAGCTGTAACTACAATTGGAACCAAACCTCCAAAACGTGCACTTGTAGATGAATTAATGAAACAGGTTGAGATTGAAGAAATAAAATAAGCTACTGTTCGATAACCTGATAAACCAAAAAATATTTTAATATAAAGGAGATTTTAAAAATGAAGACAAAAGCTGTAAGAATGTATGGAACAAGAGATTTAAGACTTGAGGAGTTTGAATTACCGGAGATCAAAGACGATGAGATCCTCGTTAAGATTATGAGTGACAGTATTTGTATGTCAACATACAAGCTTGCTGAGCAGGGAAAGAAGCACAAAAGAGCTCCGCAGAACATTGACACAAATCCAATCATCATTGGTCATGAATTTGCCGGTGTGATCGTTGAAGTTGGTGAGAAATGGAAAGATCAGTTCAAACCTGGAATGAAATTTGCACAGCAGCCGGCCTTAAACTACAAAGGAAGCCTTGCATCTCCTGGATATTCTTATGAATATTTTGGTGGCGCTTGTACTTACTGCATCATCCCTCATGAAGTAATGGAACTTGGATGCTTAATGCCATATGATGGTGACAGTTTCTTTGAAGCATCTCTTGGTGAACCAATGAGCTGTATCATCGGTGGATATCACGGAAACTATCACACAAATAAAAGAAACCATGACCTTTCTGTCGGAACAAAAGAAGGTGGAGACATCATTATCCTTGGAGGATGCGGACCGATGGGACTTGGCGCTGTAAGTTACGGTATCCAGATTGAAAAAGGACCAAAGAGAATCGTCGTAACAGACATCGATGATGCAAAGCTCGAGCGTGCACGCGAAGTGATCCCTGAAGCAAAGGCTGCTGAAAATGGCGTAGAGCTGCTTTATGTCAATACTGCAAAGATGGCAGACCCTGTTGAAGAACTAAAGGCTCTCACAGGTGGTAAAGGATACGATGATGTATTTGTATACATTCCAAACAGACAGGTTGCAGAGCTCGGTGATAAATTACTTGCTTTTGACGGATGTATGAACTTCTTTGCAGGCCCTACAGACAATCAGTTTAAGGCTGAAATCAATTTATATAACTGCCATTATACAAGTTCTCATATTCTTGGTACAACAGGCGGTAACAATGATGACCTGATCGAAGCAAATGATCTCGCAGCAAAAGGAAAGATTGAACCTGCTGTAATGGTTACTCATGTAGGAGGAATTAACAGTATTGCTGAAACAACTCTGAACCTTCCTAAGATTCCGGGTGGAAAGAAATTAAGTTACACACAGTTTGATATGCCGATGACAGCAATCGAAGATTTCGGAAAACTTGGCGAGACAGATCCTCTGTTCAAGAAGCTGGATGAAATCTGTAAAGCAAACCGTGGTCTGTGGAGTGCAGAAGCTGAAAAAGTATTATTTGATCATTTTGGAGTTGAGTACTAAAATATGTGTGGAATTGTAGGATATATAGGAAAGGAACAGGCTGCCCCGATTTTACTCGGGGGCCTGTCCAAACTGGAATACCGCGGATACGATTCAGCAGGTATTGCAGTCCGTAATGATGAAAAAAGTACCATTGATATTGTAAAAGCAAAAGGACGGCTCAAGATCCTTTCTGATAAAGTAGATGGCGGACATGCAATCAAAGGAACTTGTGGAATCGGTCATACAAGATGGGCAACACATGGAGGACCTTCTGAGGCAAACGCTCACCCACATTGCAGTGAAGACCGCTCTGTTGTCCTTGTACATAATGGAATCATTGAAAACTATCAGGAATTAAAAGCAAAGCTGATAAAATCCGGATATTCATTCTATTCTGAAACAGATACTGAGATTGCTGCAAAACTGGTGGATTATTATTATAAAAAGACAAGTGATCCTCTGGAAGCAATTTCAAGAACCATGCTTCGCGTGCGTGGTGCATATGCATTTGGAATCTTATTTAAAGATCATCCGGGAAAACTTTTTGCAGCCAGAAAAGACAGTCCTCTGATTGTTGGAAAGGGATCTACTGGTTCTCTGATCGCATCTGATGTTCCTGCAATCCTGGAATGGACAAAACAAGTCTATTATATTGGAAATCTTGAGATTGCGGAACTTACAGAGGATTCCATCCATTTCTATAATATTGACAGAGAAGAAATAGAAAAAGAGCTGACAGAAATCACATGGGATGCAAAAGAAGCCGAAAAAGGCGGATATGAACATTTCATGATGAAAGAGATCCATGAACAGCCGGCAGCAGTCCGTGATACGATTCATGCTTATTTAAAAGGAAAAAGTATCGATCTTTCAGAGACAGGACTGACCGATGAGACACTTCAGAAGATAGAACGAATCTATATCGTAGCATGCGGTTCCGCTTATCATGTTGGTATCACTGCCAAGTATGTAATAGAAGAACTGGCAGAGATTCCTGTTGAAGTAGATCTTGCATCTGAATTCAGATATCGAAATCCGAAACTGATCGAACAGGGACTTGTTCTTATCATTTCCCAGTCCGGCGAAACAGCGGACAGTCTCGCAGCTCTTCGTCTGGCAAAGGAGAAAGGGCTTCCGGTTCTTTCTATTGTAAATGTAATAGGATCCAGTATTGCAAGGGAAAGTGACTATGTCATGTATACTCACGCAGGTCCGGAGATCTCTGTGGCAACAACAAAAGCATACAGTACACAGCTTGCGGTAATTTATTTACTTGCTATAAAGGCTGCTCAGGTGAAACATTGTCTGAAAGAAGATGTTTCTTACTTACTGAATGAACTGGAATCCCTTCCAGACAAAATTCAGCATATCCTTGATGAGAAAGAACGGATCCAATGGTTCGCAAGCAAATGTGCGAATGCAAAAGATATCTTTTTCCTGGGACGTGGCATTGATTATGCCATTAGTATGGAAGGTTCTCTGAAAATGAAAGAAATCAGTTATGTTCATTCAGAGGCTTATGCAGCCGGAGAATTAAAGCATGGTACGATCAGTCTGATCGAGGACGGCACACTGGTAGTTGGTGTTCTGACACAACAGAATGTTATGGAAAAAACCATCAGCAACATGCTTGAAGTAAAAAGCCGTGGAGCTTATCTTATGGGACTGACCCATGCAGGAAATTACAGTGTAGAAGATACCGTAGATTTTGCAGTCTACATACCAACAACTGCGGATTGCTTCTACAATAGCCTGGCAATCATCCCTTTACAGTTATTAGGATATTATGTCAGTGTAACAAAAGGACTAGACGTAGACAAGCCAAGAAATCTTGCAAAATCAGTGACAGTAGAATAAAAATCAGGTTGAGTTGAATGAATTGTTATGTTAAAATTCAGACAGATGTAATCTGCTAAGAAAGTAAGAGGATATGAATTTTAATGAACACAATTGCAATTATAGGTGGCGGTGCATCAGGAATGATGGCCGCCATTTTCGCTGCCAGAAAAGGAGCGAAAGTTATCCTTCTGGAGCAAAATGATAGATTGGGAAAGAAAATATTAGTAACCGGAAACGGTCGGTGTAATTATACGAATACTTATCAGGACACTTCCTGTTATCGTTCGGATCAGCCTGACTTTATCACGCAGGTACTGGATCAGTTTCCGGCAGAAAAAGTCATTGCTTTTTTCCGGGAACTTGGAATCTATCCAAAAGACAGAAATGGATATCTGTATCCATACTCTGACCAGGCAAGCGCCATCCGTGATGTATTGGAACAAGAGGTATACCGTCTTGGAGTTGATGTGCGTACAGGGATTTCCTGCACCGGAATACAGAAAACAAAAGATTGTTTTTCCTTGAAGACATCACAGGGTTCACTGACGGTAGATCAGGTAATTCTATGTAATGGTTCAAAAGCTGCACCTTCCACCGGCTCTGACGGTTCCGGATACGCTTTAGCGAAACAGCTTGGACACCAGATAATTCCTGTACTTCCCGCTCTTTGTGCTTTACATTGTACCGGAAAGCATTTCCGCACAATTGCCGGAGTACGTGCACAGGGAAAAGTTTCGTTGTTTGTTGACGGTGAATTAACTGCTGCCGATACCGGTGAACTTCAATTGACCGCCTATGGAATCTCAGGAATCCCGGTATTCCAGATCAGCCGTTATGCATCGAAAGCATTATATGAGCAGAAGGAGGTTGTTGCCATGCTGGATTTTCTTCCGGAATATTCTGTGGATGAAGTAAAAATTCTTCTGAAAGAACGTGCCAACCGCCAACCGGAAAAGACAGCAGAACAGTTCTTTACCGGCCTGTTTCATGAAAAGCTGGCTTCTGTATGGCTGAAATTTGCCAAGATCAAGAAAGAGAAGCTATGCGGCGACTTCACAGATGCAGATATTCAGAGACTGACATGGATGATCAAGGAATTCAAATCACCTGTAATTAAGACAAATTCTTATGAACAGGCACAGATCTGCTGTGGCGGTGTTGACACGACACAGATTGATCCGGAAACGATGGAATCCAGACTTGTTCCCGGGCTTTATTTCGCCGGAGAACTGGTCGATGTGGATGCAATCTGCGGTGGGTATAATCTCACCTGGGCGTGGGCAAGCGGTTATGTTGCAGGACAGTCTGCCGCATCTGCATAATTGCCTGCTGCTAACTTGTAACCAATATCTGGATGATATATTTTAATATTAAATTTCCTGAAAGAAAGGATAGATAAATGATACGAATTAATCAGCTGAAACTACAGATTCCACACACGGAAGAAGCTCTTGAAAAGAAGATACAAAAGACACTTCATTTAAAGAAAGGGGATTCTTTTACTTATCGGATTCACCGTCAGTCATTAGATGCACGTAGAAAACCTGAGTTATTCTATGTGTATACGGTTGATGTTACTGTTTCCAATGAGAATGCTATTCTGAAGCATTGTAAAGGAAACATCCAGAAAGTAGAAGAGAAGCATTACCAGATTCCATCTCACGGAACAGAGGCTCTTAATGCCCGTCCGGTTATCATCGGAAGCGGTCCTGCCGGACTTTTCTGCGCTTATCTGCTTGCACTGGAAGGATACCATCCTTTGGTCCTTGAACGTGGTGCCAGTGTAGAAGAACGGAAAGAAGATGTGGATCGTTTCTGGGAAACCGGTGTGCTTGACACTTCTTCCAATGTCCAGTTCGGTGAAGGCGGTGCCGGTACATTTTCAGATGGAAAGTTAAATACACTTGTAAAAGATAAGACAGGACGTAACCGTTTTGTTCTTGAGACTTTTGTAAAATTCGGAGCGAACGAAGATATTTTATATGCACATAAGCCGCATATCGGTACGGATGTCCTGATTGATGTTGTAAGCCAGATGCGTCAGGAAATCATTTCGCTTGGCGGGGAATTCTGTTTCCATACACAGGTCACAGATGTTGATCTTGCAGCAAAAACGTTGAAAATTGTTCACCTCACAGAAAATTCTGCAGAAGAAGAAATATCTGCCGGAGCAGCCGTTTTTGCGATCGGCCACAGCGCCCGTGATACATTTGAGATGCTTTATGAGCATCAGATTCCGATGCGCGCAAAATCGTTTGCCGTCGGAGTCCGTGTCGAACACCCACAGACATTGATCGATCTCTCCCAATATGGCAGAGACCGGGGGAATGATCTTCCGGCAGCAGCATATAAACTGACTGAGAACCTGGACAACGGAAGAGGAGTCTATACTTTCTGTATGTGTCCGGGCGGATATGTTGTAAATGCTTCTTCTGAAGAACATCGTCTTGCGGTCAATGGAATGAGTTATCATGACCGTGCCGGAGAAAATGCAAACAGTGCCGTGATCGTCACAGTTACTCCGGATGACTTTGGTTCTGACCATCCACTTGCCGGAATTTCTTTCCAGCGCAGCTTAGAAGAAAAAGCTTATCAGGCAGGACAGGGAAAGGTTCCGGTACAGCGTTTTGGTGACTTTAAAGAAGACCAGATTACAACCTCTTACGGAAAAGTGCACTCCTGTATCAAAGGAGCTTCTGTCTTTGGCGATGTACGCGGCATTTTCCCAGAAGAAATCGCACAGTCTCTTGAAGACGGAATCACAGCAATGGATCATAAAATTCATGGTTTTGCAGATAATGACGCATTATTATCCGGCGTGGAGAGCCGAACTTCTTCTCCTGTAAGAATTGAAAGGGATGAGAACTTTGTTTCTTCCTCCTGTGACTGGATCTATCCATGTGGTGAAGGGGCCGGATATGCCGGTGGAATCACTTCCGCAGCTATGGACGGAATGAAGGTTGCCGAGGCAATCATTCAAAAATATAAATCTTAATCATTTATGAAATTTTGTGCTTTTTTGGTATCTTCTCTATACACTTTTTTGAAACTGTGCTAAAATGAATCGTTGTATTATGTCATCGCAGTGATATGATTAACATGGAAAATAGAAATACAGAAACAATCAAAATGATGTATCTTGAAGATCGTCCTTATGAAAAATGCGAGCAGTACGGTGCAAAACATCTGACAGATGTAGAGCTTTTAGCTGTTTTACTTCGTACCGGAACGAAAGGGGAGAATTCGCTCCGGCTCGCGCAGAAGATCCTGCATCCGCCATTTGGCTCTGAAGGACTTCTCAGTATCCCGCAATGGTCTATGGAACAGCTGCTGAAGATCAAAGGAATCGGAAAAGTAAAATCCATCCAGATTCTTTGTCTGGCAGAACTCGCAAGACGCATGGCGAAAGCAGAAGCAGCACTTGGGCTGGATTTTTCATCTCCGGATAGTATTGCACGTTATTATATGGAAGATCTTCGACATAAGAAACGGGAAGTAATGAAGCTTTTGCTTCTGAATACCAGGTCCAGACTGATCAGTGAGATGGATGTTTCGACAGGAACCATAAATTCCACACTTGTTTCTCCACGGGAACTGTTTGTGGAAGCTTTGCAGAAGAATGCTGTATCCATTATTCTTTTGCATAATCATCCGAGTGGAGATCCGACACCAAGCAAAGAAGATCTCCTGACGACCCGGCGCGTCCGTGAAGCGGGAGCTTTGATCGGTATAGAACTTCTCGATCACATCATTATTGGAGATAATTGTTATTTCAGTTTAAGGGAGAAAGGATTCTTTTCTCAAGAATCTGCAAATAGATAAGGGGATGGAGTGTATTTATGGCCAGGAATGTATATGGGTTAGATCTTGGAACTTATGATATCAAGATCTTTGATAAGAAAAAAGACCGCATATGGCATGCCAAGAATGTAATTGCCATGAAAGATAAAAAATATATTTTTTCTGTCGGAGACGATGCTTATGAGATGTATGAAAAGGCTCCGGGAAATATACAGATCATATTTCCGATGAAGAATGGTGTCATTGCCCGTTTTGATGACATGCAATATCTTCTCGGAGATCTTTTGAAGGAAGAGCGTTCATTTATCCGTGGGGCAGAGTATGTGATCGCAGTTCCTACAGATGTCACAGAAGTAGAAAAGAAGGCTTTCTATGATCTTGTGCTTCATTCTGAAGCGAAAGCAAAATCAGTAAGAATTGTAGAGCGCGGTCTTGCAGACGGACTTGGGCTTGGGCTTGATGTTCTGGAAGAACCAGGAGCTTTTATCGCCAATTTAGGTGGAGGAACAACAGAACTTTCTGTTCTTTCCTATGGTGGTATTGTTATGAACCGTCTGCTTAAGATCGGTGGCGAACAACTGGATAGTGCAATCGCCAATCTTGTCCGTCATTCTAAAGATTTTATGATCGGACGCCCGACTGCCGAACGGCTGCGGAAAGAATTTGGAGTTTTTGACCAGTCCACCGGAAGCTATCTTACTGTATACGGCAGAGACTTGATGCGCGGCGGTCCGTCGCACATTGATGTTCCGATCAGTCTTGTACGGGCGGCGATCAAAGAGCCTTTGAGAGAATGTGTACAGGCCATCCATTCCATGCTCGACCGTACACCTCCCGATGTCCGGAGAAATATTAATAAAAACGGGATTTATATTACTGGAGGACTTGCTAATCTGCGAGGGATTTCTACTTATCTGGAAGAAAGTATCGGTCTGCCGGTTCACATGAAAACAGACCCTGAGCTCTGTGCTGTCAAAGGTCTGCAGCGGATCATACTGAATAAGACCTTGTATAGAAAATTAAGTTACTCCATGTTAGACGAAGATTATAGGTGGTTAAGATAATATGAAAAAAAAGAAGAATCAGACTTCTGTTATGAACAGATATTTACTTATAGGACTTTCTGTTTTCTGCATTTTTATGATGCTGTTATCTTCCTTTTCAGACAAAGTAGGAGGTCCATTTAAAGTTGTTGCAAATGTAACCGTTATCCCTCTTCAGCAGGGAATCAATCAGATTGGTGGCTGGATGGGAGATATGAAAGACAATTTCCAGACTCTGAAACAGGTACGCGCAGAAAATACAAAGCTTCAGAAACAGGTTGACTCTCTGATCACAGAAAATAACAATCTTCAGCAAGAGCGTTATGAGCTTCAGAGACTGCAGGAATTATATCAGTTAGACAAGAACTATGCGGATTACAAAAAAACTGCTGCACATGTGATCGGGAAAGATTCCGGAAACTGGTTCAGTACATTTACCATTGACAAAGGAAGTAAAGACGGTATTGCCGCAGATATGAATGTAATGGCCGGAAGCGGTCTGGTCGGCATTGTCACAGAAGTCGGTCCAACCTGGGCAAAAGTCCGTTCTATTATTGATGATTCAAGTAATGTAAGTGCAATGGTGCTTTCTACTTCTGACCGTTGTATTGTAAGTGGAGATCTGTCACTTATGAGTGATAACCAGATTCGTTTTGGTCAGATGGAAAACAATGATAATACGGTTTCCGTCGGAGATCAGATCGTCACTTCTTATATTAGTGATAAATATCTGCAGGGAATCCTGATTGGATATGTCAGTGAAGTAACGGTTGACTCCAATAATCTGACTCGTTCCGGATATATCACACCAGCTGTAGATTTTAAAAATCTTCAGGAAGTTCTTGTTATCACAACAACGAAAGCGGATTTGGTCGGATCCAATCAGAGCGAATAGGAGTGAATACTCATGAAATTAATGAAATTTAAAAGATTTGCTGTAACTGTACTGATCGTACTTGCGGCGTATCTGCTCCAGTGTACCTTATTCAATCATCTGGAACTTGCCGGAATTAAACCTAACCTGATTCTGATCGTCACAGCATCCTTTGGTTTTATGCGTGGACAGAAAGAAGGAATGCTGGTCGGCTTCTTTGCCGGCCTTATCACAGATATTCAGTTTGGTACAATTTTGGGATTTTATGCATTACTTTACCTGGTAATCGGTTTTGTAAACGGATTATTTGAACAGCTTTATTTTGATGAAGATATCAAGCTGCCGTTATTTTTGATTTCTGTCAGCGAATTTCTCTACGGTATCATCATTTATTTGCTCATGTTCATGTTGCGAAGTGATTTTAACTTTTTATATTATCTCAACCGCATCATCGTTCCTGAACTGATTTACACAATCGTGATCACACTGGGACTATACCCACTGATTTTATTTATTAACCACAAACTTGAAGCAGAAGAAAAAAGGAGTGCAAGTAAATTTGTTTAGAAATATTTTAGACCGTCTGAAAGAAGCCGGAGCTTACCTGATGCAGTCAAGACTCGTTACTTTGATCATTATATTTTGTGTCAGTTCTTCCATCCTGATCGGAAGGTTATTCTATCTTCAGATCGTAAAAGGGTCTGATTATCTTGAAAACTACGAATATTCTATCCGCCGGACGACATCCGTTGCAGCAACACGCGGAAATATTTATGACCGTAATGGAAATCTGCTGGCTTATAACCAGCTGGCTTATTCCGTGACAATTAATCTGTCAACCGTTGAAAACTCCATCACAACAGATAAACGTTCCGAAAAAAATGCGGCAGTAAATAAAATCCTGGATCAGGTTCTTTCTATCGTAGAATCAAATGGAGATTCTGTTGTTTCAAGTTTTGGTATCATTCTGGATTCCTCCGGAACATACCAGTTTACACAGTCAAGTGATACCCAGAAGCTCCGTTTTATTGCGGATGTCTATGGAAAACGAACAATAGATGAACTTACAAAAGAACAGCAGAACCAAAGTGCAGCGGATATCATTCATTATCTTTGTACCGATGAAAAATATGGATATGGCCTTGATGACAGCACATTAGAGCCTGCTTATATTTTAAAGATCATCAACATGCGTTATGCAATGGCATTAAATGCATATCAGCAGTATATTAATACAGTTCTTGCATCCGATGTAAGTGATGAGACAGCAGCAGCAATTATGGAGAATAAGGACGTCCTTACCGGTGTTGACATCTCAGAAGATTCTATCCGGAAATATACCGATGGAATGTATTTTGCATCTATTATCGGATATACCGGACAGATTTCCCAGGATGAATACGATGCTCTGGACAAGGATGAAAAGAAAAAGTACTCTCTGTCTGATGTTGTCGGAAAGGCCGGCATTGAACAAAGTATGGACACTGTCCTGCAAGGTACAAAGGGTGAAACAACCGTGTATGTAGATAACCTCGGACGTGTGACTGATACTGTCAGCCGGAAAGAGCCTGAAGCCGGAAATGATGTATATCTGACAATTGATAAAAATCTTCAGGAAAGTACTTATAAACTTCTGGAAGAGAAGATTGCCGGAATTGTTTTATCCAAACTGCAGAATGTTCTGGAATACGATACATCCAGTGTAGATGACTCCAAGAATCTGATCATCCCGGTCAGTGATGCATATTATAATCTGATTGGAAATTCCGTCATTGATTCAGGACATTTTTCAAGCAGTGATGCGAAAACTGCCGAGCAGCAGGTTTACTCCATTTTCCAGGAAAAGAAGACGGCGACGATTTCCGAGCTCGAATCAGAGCTTCAGAACTCACAGGCCAGTGCGTATACAGATCTTTCCAATGAAATGAAAGCATATATGGATTACATCTGTGATACCCTGCTGACAAAGGATACAGGCATCCTTATGTCAGATCAGATTGATAAGAATGATGCTACTTATATTGCATGGGCAAAAGATGAGACAATCAATTTATACACTTACCTGAACTATGCGATTTCTAAAAACTGGATCGATACTTCCAAACTTGGAAGCAGTTCTTATTCCAGTTCAGAAGAGATTTATCAGGAGATTATAAAATATTTAAAAGAATATTTGGCAGATGACAGTAATTTCGACAAACTTCTCTACAAATATCTTATAAAATCAGGTAGTGTTACTGGTAAACAGGTTTGCGCTATCGTATATGAACAGGGTGTTCTTCCTATGGATGACTCGACATATAACGGATTGCTCAACGGAGGAACCGATGCTTTTTCCTGGATCAAGAGCAAGCTGGAAAGCCTTGAGATCACACCTGGCGAACTGGCACTTGAGCCATGTTCTGCTGGCGCAGTTGTAACCAATCCAAATACCGGAGAAGTTCTGGCATGTGTTTCTTACCCTGGATATGACAACAATCGTCTCTCAAATGTAATGGATCGTTCTTATTATGTGAAGTTGAGCATGGGTATGTCACGTACTTTCTACAACAGAGCGACACAGGAGAAGACAGCACCAGGTTCTACTTATAAAATGCTTTCTTCTGTAGCCGGTCTGACAGAAGGGGTGATTAATGGAAACTCCTATATCAGTTGTACAGGTGTATTTGACAAGATCACACCAAGCCCAAAATGCTGGATTTATCCGAGTGCTCATGGAAGTCTGAATGTAGTAGGTGCACTGCAGCATTCCTGTAATGATTTCTTCTATGAAGTTGGTTATCGTCTTGGACAAGACTCGAACGGTAACTATGACAGTGATACCGGTCTTGAAAAACTGGCAAAATATGCAAAAATGTTTGGCTTTGATCAGACATCCGGAATCGAAATTCCTGAATCACAGCCTCAGATTTCTGATTCTGACTCTGTACGATCTGCTATCGGACAGGGTACCAACAACTATACTGTCAGCCAGATCAACCGTTATGTGACAGCCGTTGCAAACAGAGGAACTGTTTACAGTCTTTCTCTCATTGACAAAACAACCGATTCGAATGGAAAACTGATCAAAGATTATACTCCGGAAGTTGTAAATCAGATGGATGAGATCAGCTCAAGTACATGGGATCTGGTACACAATGGAATGGAAAGCATGGTAAAAAGCAGCTCCACCTTCGCCGGAATGGATATTTCCATGGGAGGAAAAACCGGAACTGCCCAGTATAGTAAGATACATGCAGATAATGTTCTGTTTGTCGGTTATGCGCCAACAGATTCGCCTGAAATTTCAATTGCTGTCCGCATTGCAAATGGATATGCATCTACCTATGCAGCTGAGATTGGAAGAGACATCACAAAAGTGTACTTCAATCCAGAATCTGCCGATGAACTGCTTCAGGGATATGCTTCTTCTTTAGGATCTGCCGGAGCAGGTGATTAATTAAGATAACGAAAGGGGATGGGATCATGAGTGAACTGGTAACAATAAAAAGCAGTCATTCCGGTATAGAGCTGCGGCTCAATGCCACACTCCCATTCCCGGAACTTTTGAAAGCTGTAGAAGAGAAATTCCGACAATCGGCCGATTTTTTCAAGAATGCAAAGATGGCAGTTTCATTTAGCGGAAGGACGCTTTCCATCAGCGAAGAAGAGCAATTGATACAGGTTATTACGCAGACGACAAGTCTTGAGATTATCTGTATCATTGATCATGATGAACAGAAGGAACTAATCTACAAAAGAGCGGTAGCACAATCTTTATCCGAACGAGAAAAAGCGGATGGACAATTCTATCGCGGAACATTAAAAAAGAGACAGCTCCTTGAATCTGAATCCAGCATTGTTATCTTAGGAGATGTTGAATTCGGAGCTAAAGTAGTTGCAAAAGGAAATATTATCATTATCGGTACTCTCTATGGATCTGTTCATGCAGGAGCTGCCGGTGACAGAAATGCTTTTGTCATTGCTCTCTCCATGCAGCCGCAGCGACTTGTGATCGGAGATATCGAGGCAAAGCGGCAACTGATCTATCAGGACAGCCTTTCCATCAACGGACCACAAATTGCAGTTGTTGACGGAAAAAGAATTTATCTTGATCCACTGATAGAATAAATCTTTGGAAAGACATAAGCATGGGAAATAGGAGGAATATTCAACATGGGTGAAGTAATCGTCATTACATCGGGAAAGGGCGGTGTTGGAAAAACAACAACAACAGCGAATCTTGGAATCGGTCTGTCTTCAGCAGGGAAAAAGGTTCTTGTAATTGATACAGATCTGGGACTTCGAAATCTGGATGTTGTTCTTGGACTTGAAAATCGCATTGTCTACAATCTTGTTGACGTCATTGAAAGCAAATGTCGTCTGAAACAGGCAGTGATCAAAGATACGCGATTTGAAAATCTGTACCTGCTCCCATCTGCCCAGACAAAAGATAAGACAAGCGTATCACCGGAACAGATGAAAAAACTGATTGACGAACTAAAAGATGATTATGACTTTATTCTTTTAGATTGTCCGGCAGGAATTGAACAGGGCTTTAAAAATGCAATTGCAGGAGCACAGCGTTCCATTGTTGTTACAACACCTGAAGTTTCCTCAATTCGTGATGCAGACCGGATTATCGGGTTGCTTGAAGCTTCCGGAATCCGGAAAAATGAACTTCTGATCAATCGTCTGCGTATTGACATGGTTCGCAGAGGTGATATGATGTCTGTAGAAGATGTCACGGAGATTCTTGCGATTGATCTGCTTGGAGTTATCCCGGATGATGAGTCTGTTGTTGTTGCGACCAATCAGGGAGAACCGGTAGTCGGAGAAGATTCCTTAGCCGGAAAGTGTTACCAGAACATCTGTAGACGTCTGTTAGGAGAAGAAGTCCCGATTTCCGATTTTAATCACAAACCAGGACTTCGCAGTAAACTCTCCAGTCTTTTTCATAAGAACTAGGAGGTCACATTATGAGTGTACCTTCTGTTACAATTGCAAAAGACAGATTGCGGAATTTGCTGATTACTGACAGAATTCAATGTACACCCGATATGATAGAATTTCTGACATCGGATTTATATCAGACAATTTCTAAATACATAGAAATCTCCCCTGAACAATTTGAAGTCAAAATAACACGCACGGATATACATATAAAATATACAGGAGAAAAACATTGAAATCATTTTTTACTAATTTGAAACAGCGTTATAATATTAGAGATTATAAAATCAGTCTGGTTTTTCTGGTCACTCTGATTTCACTGGTCGGAATCCTTATGGTCCGAAGTGCAAGACCTGATTTAATGAATCGTCAGATTATGGGCGTTTGTCTTGGTCTGATTGTTATGTTTATTATCTCTTTCATTGATTATAAATGGATTTTAAACCTATATTGGCCACTTTATGCTCTGAATATTGTTATGCTCCTGGCTGTTTTGCTTTTTGGAACAAAAGTAAATGGCGCGAGAAGATGGCTGAACCTTGGATTTACACAATTCCAGCCGTCTGACCTTACAAAAATCCTTATGATTCTGTTCTTTGCAAAATTCTTAATGGAACGAGAGCAGAAGATTAAAGAACCAAAAACGATCATTCAGGCAATTGCTTTGATCCTTCCATCACTTGCATTGATTTATAAGCAGCCAAACTTATCTACAACAATTTGTATTGCCGCATTATTTGCTGTCCTTCTTTACCTTGGAGGATTAAGCTACAAACTCATTGGAACCGTTCTCGTCATTACGATACCGACGATCATCATACTGCTTGTTGTTGCAATACAGCCAAACCAGCCGTTCTTAAAAGACTATCAGCAGGAACGTATCCTTGCATGGCTGGAACCTGAAAAATATGCCGATGATGAGTCTTACCAGCAATTAAACTCAGTTATGGCAATTGGATCCGGACAGCTGACCGGAAAAGGGTATGATAATGACGCAACAACATCAGTTAAGAACGGAAATTTCGTATCTGAGCCGCAAACAGACTTTATTTTTGCAATAATTGGTGAAGAATTAGGATTTGTGGGTTGTTGTGGAGTCATAATTTTGTTATTATTAATTGTGATAGAGTGTATCTTGATTGGTTTGAAGGCCAAAGATACAGGAGGGCGGATCATTTGCGGAGGCGTTGCTTCACTGATTGGGATCCAGAGCTTTATTAACGTCAGCGTAGCTACAATGATCTTTCCAAATACAGGCCTGTCCCTCCCATTTGTCAGTTATGGACTGACTTCCGTAGTATGTTTTTTCATGGGAATCGGTTTTGTATTAAATGTAGGCTTACAGCCTAATAAATATCAGTAAAGAGAGGATACCACTATGAATATCGGATTAGTAGCGCATGATGCGAAGAAAAAATTGATGCAGAATTTCTGCATTGCATACCGTGGGATACTCAGCAAGCATAATTTATATGCAACAGAAACCACCGGTATACTGGTCGAGAATGTGACAAACTTAAGCATTCACAAATATCTTGCTGGACATCTCGGAGGAAAACAGCAGCTTGGCTCACAGATTGAGCACAATCAGATGGATCTTTTGATTTTCTTCCGTGATCCACTGACACCTCACTCACATGAACCGGATGTCAATGACATTGTTAAGCTTTGTGATATTTATAACATTCCGATCGCAACAAATATCGCAACTGCTGAAGCATTGATCCTTGCTCTTGACAGAGGCGATCTTGACTGGCGGGAGATGTATCGATAATATGAGTAAACCATACAAAAAGAAGAGAAGACGAAGAAAGCAACGGCATTCTGTCAGCCGCATACTTATTCCTGTCATATGTCTTATTGTTGTATTGTCCGGAGCTATCGGCGGAGTCTGGTATTACAAAGAATATGGTGGTGATCCTGTCCGGACATATGAGACAGCCGCTTATAACTCCAATTTATACCAGGGAAGTTTGTTTGCTGATGATCTGTGTGTTGCTGCTGATGATGTGTCTCTCACTGGATTTGATGATGAGGATTCTCTTCATGCTGCAGGATTATTCAATTTGAATGATAAGACCGTTGAATATGGATATAAACTTTATGATAAATTATATCCTGCAAGTACAACAAAGCTTATGACTGCATACCTTGCTTTTAAGTACGGTAATATGGATGACATTGTAACTGTTTCTGACAGCGTTTCCGGCTTTGCATCTGATGAAGTAGTCTGCAACCTGCAGCCTGGTGATACAGTGACACTTTATGATTTATTATGTGGTCTTTTACTTCGTTCAGGTAATGACTGTGGTGTTGCTATTGCTGAATATATCTCCGGAAGTGTAGACGCTTTTGCTGAGCTTATGAACACAGAAGCGAAAGCTCTTGGTGCCACTGGCAGTCATTTCGTGAATCCTCACGGACTTCATAATGATAACCATTACACAACAGCCTATGACCTGTATCTGATCTTTAATGCCTGCATTCAGGATCAGAGATTTATGGACATTATTTCCATGGATTCTTATACAATGAATCTTACCGGAGCAGACGGTACAGCAAGAACATTTGATGTAGTTCCGACCAACTATTATTCTGCCGGGAAGGTTACTGCCCCTGACGGGATCCGTGTATTTGGCGGTAAGACCGGTACCACAGATAAAGCAGGATGCTGTGTGATCCTTTATAGCGAAGATCTGGAAAAGAATCCTTATATTTCCATTATTATGGGAGCTGAAGATAAGAGTTTTCTTTACCAGGAGATGAACCGGCTTCTTGAGGCTGGAGAAACAACTAAAACAGAATAACCGATACGAAAAAGCCATGTGGCACAGATCGACAAATCAGAACCTTTCATTTTCAATCTGTCCGCATGGTTTTTATATATCGGGAAAGTGCTTTCCTGATATATAAAAAACGCTCCACTCAGGATACACACTTTGATTTATTAATATGTATTCTTCCCCGGAAAGGCTGGAAATATACACAAAAAAATGATATACTAACAAAGTTAAAACAGAAATGACAGGAGGTACTATTTTTATCTTGGCAAAGAAAAAAAACAAGTCTGTAAATATAAAAAGATATAAAGCAAAAAAAGGATTTAATATCGGAATTTTTCTGTTTGCAGTTGTATTTATTTATCTTATTGTTACTGTTACCGCATATCTTTTAGAAGATAAACCTTCCATTTATGAAGTGCGGGAGGGCAGTATTGTAAAAGATAATAACTATACCGGATTGATCATCCGCCAGGAGACAACTGTAAATGCGGAATCGAGCGGCTACATTAACTATTATCAGAATGGAAACAGCAAAGTCAAATATGGTGCACCTGTTTATGCGATTTCAAAGAATGCTTTGAGTTTTGATGAAACATCCACAGAATCATCTTCAACTGCGGATCTCAGCTCTGATGTTCAATCGGGACTTGTGACACAACTTCAGGCATTCAATGAAAATTATGACAGTTCCAATTTTTCAAGTATCTATACCTTAAAGAACGAACTGCAAAACACATTACAAAGTGCATACAGTACGACCAAAACTGCTCAGCTTGCATCTGTAATCGAGAGCAGCGGACAAACTGTCACAACTGCTTCTGCCGGACAGGATGGAATTGTTTCCTATTCGGTTGATGGTTTAGAGTCCTTAACCGTTGACAATTTTACAGCAGATAATTTTAATAAAACAAATTATAAATTAACCGAACTTACCGATCAGATGAAGATTTCTTCCGGTTCACCGGCTTACCGATTGATCACCAGTGAAAACTGGTCCGTAGTGATACCTTTAAAAGAAGACACAGCAAAAGAATTTCAAAAATCTGATTTGCAGAATGTGCAGGTCCGCATAGATAAAGACAGTGAAAAGATGTGGTCTGCTTTCTCTGTTCTTGAGCGGGATGGGAATTTCTATGGTGTTCTGAACTTTGACAATTCTATGATCCGTTATGCATCAGAGCGTTTTCTGAACATAGAACTTATCTTAGAAGATGAGTGTGGTCTGAAGATTCCAAAGTCCGCCGTAGTAGAAGAGCAGTTCTTTGTAATTCCACAGGATTACATTACAAACGGTGGTAACAGTTCTTTAGAGGGTGTTATGGTTCTGGATTCGAAAGGAAATGCCTCATTTCAGGCTGTTGATATCTATGACACCTCTGATGATGGAGAAGTTTATTTAAGTCGAGATCAGCTGAAATCCGGAACAGTGATTGTAAAGCCGGATTCTTCTGATACTTATACGATTGAAACCCAAAAGCCATTAAAAGGAGTCTACAATATCAATAAAGGATACGCTATTTTCAAAAAAGTATCCATTTTATGTGAAAGCGACGAATATTACATTGTCCAGGAAGGAGATTCTTACGGACTTTCTAATTACGATCATATCGTACAAAACGGAGCCGGTGTTTCCTCTGATGATGTTGTATTTCAGTGATTTAATTTTGTAGCCCTTTAAAAATTGGATACAAAATCCGAAAAGGATAATCAAGTTTCAAAAAAGGAGAGATAACTTATGCTAGAAACACAGTTAAAAGAAGTAGAAGCAAAGATCCAGGCAGCCTGTGACCGTGCCGGACGCAAACGGGAAGATGTTACATTGATCGCCGTAAGTAAGACAAAACCGGTAGAAATGCTTCAGGAAGCTTATGATCTCGGTGTCCGTGTGTTTGGTGAGAATAAAGTGCAGGAAATCACAGCCAAATACGATGCACTTCCTGATGATATCCACTGGCATATGATCGGACATCTGCAGACCAATAAGGTGAAATATATTATTGATAAAGTAGATCTGATCCACTCTGTCGATTCTGTCAAGCTTGCAGAGACAATTGAAAAAGAAGCTGCAAAACATAATCTTACAGCTAATATTTTAATTGAGGTAAATGTTGCCCAGGAAGAAAGTAAGTTTGGACTTAAAACAGAAGAGGTTCTCCCGTTTATTGAAAAGATTGCAAATTTCGAACATATCAAGGTCTGCGGACTGATGACAATTGCACCTTTTGTCGATAACCCGGAAGAAAATCGTCAAATTTTCGCAAATTTACATAAATTATCTGTTGACATTAATGAGAAAAACATTGATAATGTTTATGTGAACATACTTTCAATGGGAATGACCAATGATTACGAGGTTGCCATAGAAGAGGGAGCAACTATGGTTCGAGTTGGAACTGGTATCTTTGGTGCAAGGAACTATAATATCTGACTTAATTTATTAACCTGATGAATGATTTACTGTTTACAGTATTTTTGAACAGTAATTGAATAGTATCATCTTTTCGTTGGACTGTATGAATAAAAAAGAGCGCCACCTGAAAAAGGGGACAAGATAGGAGTGTAAAAATGGGTGTATTTGATAAATTTCTTGACATCATGAAGTTAAATGATGACGATTATGATGACGATGAATTTTATGATGATGATGATTTTGCAGATGACGGTGATTTTGAGGAAAAACCGCGTCGTTCTTTCTTCGGTAAGAAGAATAATAAAGAGGAATCTTTCAATGACTTTGATGCTGATGAAGATAAGAAGTTTCAGCCTTCTGCTTCCAACAAGGTTACACCGATGCGTCCTGCTGCAAAACACGGCGGAAACATGGAGGTATGCGTTGTAAAACCAACTTCTGTAGATGATTCCCGTGAGATCACAGAGACATTACTTGCAGGCCGTACTGTAATTCTTAACTTAGAAGGTATGGATCTTGAGATTGCACAGAGAATTATTGATTTTATTTCCGGTGCAGCATTTGCGATCAGCGGAAACCTTCAGAAGATTTCCAGCTATATCTTCCTTGTTACACCTACAAATGTTGATATTTCCGGTGATCTTCAGGATCTTCTCAGTGGATCTATGGAAACACCAAGTGTTCGTGGAAGATACTAGAATTTAACTTCAACTATAAGAACTGGATTTTAGAATTATTATGATAAAAGAAAATCAGAAAAAAGAAACAAAGCTTTTGGAACACAGATTTATTGAACTTTCCAGAATTGCTTTTGAACGTGAAATTGTTACATATTCGGATTTTCTTAACCTGAATGATCAGAATATCCTGCATACCCTGCCAAAGGACAAGCTTTATTCAAGATATGTCCTCTTTGGCGGGTATGATATGGCAGAGCGTCAGATGGCTGCATTTATCCCTGAGGCTCTTTCTTTGCGTTATGGGATATCTGATATTACTCCAAAAGAGATTGATTATCCGTTTTGTGCTGTGAAAATAGCACCAAAAAATAAAAGATTTTCCGAAGACCTGACTCACAGGGATTTTCTTGGTTCGATATTAAATCTTGGGATTGACCGTTCAAAAACCGGAGATATTCTTGTGACAGAAGATTCAGCACTTCTTTTTATCAATAAAGATCTTGCATCTGTCGTAACAGAGGACTTAACCCGGGTCCGCCACACTGTTATAGATAGTTCTGTCCTCAACCTGGATCTGATAAACTATACACCTGATTTCCAGCAGATAAAAGGAACTGTTTCATCTGTTCGCTTAGACAGCTTACTGCCACTTGCATTTTCTTCTTCCAGAAGCAAGCTGTCCGGACTCATTGAAGGCGCAAAGGTCTTTGTAAACGGCAAATTGATTACGAGCAATGGATATCAGGTAAAAGAAGGAGATATTATCTCTGTACGCGGATTAGGTAAGTTCCGTTTTGAGGAAGCGGGGAAAATCACTAAAAAGAACCGGATCAGTGTAACTATTCAGAAATATGTATAATCTAGAAAGCTTAGAAAAGAGGAGCTTATCGACTCATGAATAATACAAAAACAAAGACAAAGAGTTATCTTTTCGCCGCCATTGGATTTCTGCTTACATTAGCACTTGACCAATGGACCAAATATCTTGCATCTACTATTTTACGCCGTCTGGAGTCTTTCTCTTTGATTTCCGGAGTTTTTGAACTTCGCTATCTTGAGAACCGCGGAGCTGCATTTGGTATTATGCAGAATCGACAGATTGTGTTTGTAGCCGGAGGTATTATTATACTTGCTGTTATTTTGTATCTGTACCAGAAGATGCCATTTACGCCACATTACAGACCGCTGCGTATCTGCGCTGTACTGCTTGCATCCGGAGCTGTAGGAAATATGATCGATCGTGTGAAACTTGATTATGTTGTTGACTTTTTCTATTTCCGACTGATCGATTTTCCAATCTTTAATGTTGCAGACTGCTATGTTGTAATTGCATGTATTTTATTTGTTGTTCTTATTTTATTTTATTATAAGGACGACAGCGATTTTGAATTTTTAAATTTTAAGAACAGATAAAAACGCACAACAGGAAGGATTCTGAAAGCTTATGGAAGAACTTCATTTTAATGCGGATATTACAGGGGAAAGGATCGATAAATTCCTTGACGGGAGAATAGAGAGCCTTTCCCGTTCTTATATCCAGAAATTAATTAAAGAAAAAAAAATTCTTGTAAATCAATTACCGGTTAAAGCGAATTACAAGTTGACAACAGGGGATACTATCATTCTTCAGATCCCTGACCCGGAACCACTTGATATTCAGCCTGAGAATATTCCTCTGGATATTCTCTATGAAGATGATGACATTCTTGTCGTTAACAAACCAAAAGGAATGGTTGTACATCCCGCACCGGGACATTACAGCCATACACTGGTCAATGCGGTTCTGTATCACTGTGGAGAAAACCTGTCGGGAATCAATGGTGTGATCCGTCCGGGAATCGTTCATCGGATCGATATGAACACAACCGGTTCCCTTCTAATCTGTAAAAATGATAAAGCACATCAGATTCTGGCAGAACAATTAAAAGAACATTCTATCACAAGAAAGTATCACGCTATCGTACACGGCAATCTGAAAGAGGATACAGGCACTGTAAATGCTCCGATTGGACGGCACCCTACAGATCGCAAGAAAATGAGTACCAAAGCACCAAATGGACGACATGCAGTCACTCATTACCGTGTATTGGAAAGGTTTGGTAATTTTACCTACATTGAGTGCCAGCTTGAAACCGGTCGGACACATCAGATTCGTGTCCATATGTCCAGTATCGGACATCCAATTCTTGGAGATGAGATTTATGGTCCTGCAAAATGTCCTTATAAACTCCAGGGACAGACTCTGCACGCAAAAATTCTCGGTATCACTCATCCATCTACAGGAGAATACATAGAATTTGATGCGCCTTTACCAGACTATTTTGAAGATTTATTAAATAAATTAAGAAAACAAAAGTAAATATAGGAAATAGTATAGGAAATATCAAATTTACATTGTCTTTTTTCATTTTTTTGGTTATAATATACATATAATTTCGCATAGACTTGAAAAGGAGTGTGGCTTATTATGAAGACAAATACTATTATAACAATCGGACGTCAGTATGGAAGTGGTGGAAAAGAGATTGGACATTTCGTTGCTGAAGCGTTTGGAATTAAATTATACGACAAAGAAATGCTTGCGCGTGCAGCAAAAGAGAGTGGTATCTGCGAGGAATTATTTGAGACTCATGACGAAAAGCCAACGAACAGTTTTCTATATTCTCTTGTGATGGATACATATTCTATGGGATATGCCGGCAATACATACACGGAGATGCCTATCAATCACAAAGTTTTTCTTGCACAGTTTGATGCGATTAAAAAGATTGCAGATGAGGGACCATGTGTCCTGGTAGGCCGTTGTGCAGATTATGCACTTGAATCCTATCCAAATGTTGTCAGCATCTTCATTCGTGCAGATATGGAGGATCGTATTCGTCGTGTTGCAACAAGACTTGATCTTACGGACGCGAAAGCAAAAGATCTGATCAATAAGACGGATAAAAAGAGAGCAAGTTATTACAATTATTATACGAACAAAAAGTGGGGCGATGCAGCCAGCTATGAGCTTTGCTTAAACAGTTCTGAGCTTGGAGTACAAGGTACAGCGAAAGCAATTGAACAGTATATTCTTTTAAAAGAAAGTATTGAAAAAGAAGCCAGAAATATTGTTTAATCTTATTTATTGAAATGTATAGTGTAAAGGATACAGAAGAGCAGTAGTGCATTCTTTCTGTATCCTTTTTATCTATTCTTATTCTTTTTACTTCCTATACTTCACGAAGCTTTACAGCACCTGCCGCCTGACGGCGTCGGTCTTCATCGATTGCTGCATAATGTTTCTTCGTTGTATTGACATCTTTATGTCCCAGAACATCTGCGACAAGATAAATGTCTCCGGTTTCTTTATAAAGTGCCGTTCCATAGGTACTGCGCAGTTTATGTGGAGTTATTTTCTTATTCGGAGTGACCTCCCTGGCGTACTTCTTTACCATATTTTCAACTGCCTGAACACCCATACGTTTTCGCTGGGTAGACAAGAACAGTGCGTTTTCATGACCGGAGAGTGGTATAGTTTGCTTCCTGGTCGTGTAAAGATACGTCTTTAATGCATTCTCAACCTCTTCACCGAAATACACAACCATCTGATTCCCACCTTTTCGTGTTACAGTAATTCCGTTATTCTTAAAATCAATATCCTGGAGATCCAGTCCAACACATTCTGATACACGGATTCCGGTTCCAAGCAGAAGCGTCAGAATTGCCAGATCTCGATTTTTTGTCTTTTCAAAATAGGCTTTCCGCTGACCTGTAAGATTATCCCCTCCATGATCAACATAATCCAGGAGCATTGCGATCTCATCCGTATCGAGCCGTATAATCGCTTTCTCATGCAGCTTAGGCATCTCTACAAGCAACGTAGGGTTCTTACTGATAATTTGCCGTTTAAAATAATATCCATAAAAACTGCGAAGCGCAGACATCTTTCTTGCAAGACCTTTTTCTGTATTCGTAATACATTTTTCCTCATCATTCTTATAGACCTTCAGATATTCCTGGTATTCCTCAATATCTACAGGCTCCAGGCGTTCCAGATCATGTACCTCAAATTGTTCGATCGTATAATTTTTATAAACCGGATTATTCTCCATAAGGAAATGAAAGAAAACACGGATATCATAGGCATAAGAAATCCTTGTCCGCGCAGATGTCGTTGGTTCCACCGCACGAAAATAATCCTTTGCAAATGGAGGCAATGTCTTCAGGATCTCTCTGAGACGTAATGTGTTATCTATATATGTCTGTTCATGATATGTTTTTCTGTTAGAAGTTTCTGCCATATTAAAAGCTCCTTTATAGATTCAAATTTACTGAAAATCCCATATTTCTTATATATTTTAACATAAGTACTGTTTTTCGTCTATATCTTTTGGAAAAATCGGTATTTGTCGTATAGATTGATTTCTGTTAATAAAATCCGAAGAGACTATCTGCTGCTATTTAAAACGCTATTCCTGGAAAGCAGATAGCAATCTTCTTCGGATTCAGGGAGTGTATATATCAATACATAGGGTGTATATTGATACCATTTATAATTTTTCGCAGGCGATCATCAGGTATTGACCTGCATGAATCGTATCTGAATCAAGATGATTCATCACCTTAAGCGCTTCTACATATTCGCTTACAGAGCCGTATCCGTCTGTAATTGTTTCTTCTGCAATGCTCCAAAGGCTGTCACCCGGTTCAATTAATCTGCTTGTATAACAGATCTCAACAGCACCCGTAGCTCTCTGATGATCTATTTCCTTTGCCGAAACTCGGAACATTCCAAAGTACATACAGCTGCAGAGAATAAAAAGAATACTGCATATTACCAAACCAGAATGACGCATAACACCATATTTCTTCTTTGAATTTACTGAATGATTTCCTGAATACTTTTTCATAATTCTTTTCCTCTCTTTCGCTTACTGTATACTGATCTCCTGTTATTGTCATGTGTCGAACATCTGTTCTTCGATGTTTAAATCATATCATTCGAACAAATGTTTGTCAAGCATTTTACTTCATAAAACCGAACATATTTTCGCAACAAATGTTTGCTTTCTAAAAAATGCTGTGTTATTATGTTCTTATAATTATAGTAGATTCGGAGGGAACAATATGTCAGAAGGGAATATTACTCCTAAGCAAAAAGAGATTTTAGAATATATAAAAGACCAGATTTTAACAAGAGGCTTTCCGCCGGCAGTTCGTGAGATCTGCGAGGCTGTGAATTTAAAGTCTACCTCTTCCGTTCATTCGCATCTGGAGACACTGGAAAAGAATGGTTACATAAGAAGAGACCCTACCAAACCCCGCGCAATTGAGATTCTGGATGATAATTTCAATCTGACAAGAAGAGAGATGGTGAATATTCCGATCATAGGCCGTGTCGCTGCCGGCGAACCGCTTCTTGCAGAACAGAATATTGAAGATTATTTTCCTATTCCTGTAGAATATATGCCGAACAAGCAGACATTTATGCTTCAGGTACAAGGTGAAAGTATGATCAATGCCGGAATTCTTAGTGGTGATTATGTTATTGTTGAGCAGACTCCATCTGCTGAAAATGGGGAACAGGTAGTTGCACTGATTGAAGATGGTGCTACAGTCAAGACTTTCTATCGTGAAGAAGGTATTATCCGCCTGCAGCCGGAGAATGATGCATATGATCCGATCATTCTTACAGATGTCACTATCCTTGGTAAAGTGATCGGTGTTATCCGTATGTATTAGCTCTTATTACCGAATATAGAATTTTTAATTAGAAATCAATACAAAAAACTGGCAGAATTGTGGTACTCCACTACTCTTCTGCCAGTTTTTTATAACTTCCGTTATTTTATCATTTCGCAAACATGATTTTTCTGTTTTTCGTAAAAATCGTTATCCTCTGTTTCAAGCAATATTTGCTTGTTTCAGACGATTAGTAGTCTAAATAAAATCTGAATTTTATTTAGATTTTGTTGCTATGAAGTGTGAAAGCACTATTATTGTTGTCTTATTCTCGTTCAGCCCTTATACTATATATACAGCCTACCGCCATAGGTGAGTATTTAGAAAGGAGCTTTGAAAATATGGATAAGTTTGTCAAAATTCTTGCAAAAGATGAACCTTATATTACTCCGGATTGTCCTAATTGTAATAATGCGTTAAAAATTAAGACAGAAGATTTTTTCGGTGCTAGCGACAACTATGAAACAATTTGCCCCCACTGCAAGGGGAAAGTCACATTTTCCGGCATAAAGAAACAGCTTGACCAGTTAAAGAGACAGTTTGAAAGTCTCGGAATAACATGGTAGTTATTGGTCACAAGGGATTGTTCCCCACTTGAATGAAAATTTCACATCTTCTAAAGTAGGGTTTTTCTTTATTTTTACGAGATTTTTTAGGTATTCATTTAATTCTTTTTTGTTTTTTAGGTAGATTTTAGCTTTAAATTTTTTCATTTTGCCTCCATTAAAAAAGCGTATCACCGGTTTTGCCAGTAATACGCTTCGTTTTGTTGGTTGGTTTGCTACAGAATAATTGTTTTTACAAATTATAGAAAAATGCTAGTTACTTCTGTACATATCTATGCTTCAAGATCTTCAACAGACACATGACGTCCATCTTTCCAGATTCTTTCCAGATTATAGAACTGTCTGTTCTCTCTGTCAAATACATGTACAATAATATCACCAAAATCAAGCAACACCCATCTTCCGGATGCATTTCCTTCTCTCTGTACCAGAGAATATCCTGCCTTATGCAGTTCTTCCTCCACATTATCCACAAGGGCATTTACCTGACTGTCACTGTTACCATTTACAATCAGGAAGTAATCTGCAAGTACAGACACGCCTGAGATATCAATGATCTGGATATCTTCTCCTTTTTTATCACTGAGGGCTGTATATGCAAGCTTTGCCATTTCTTTTGACTGATTCATCTTTATTTATTCTCCTTTGTCGCTATAATATTGATAAGTTTCAATGCTCATCGGATCTACCGGCTTACCATTCTTGCGCAGATAATTAACCGTATTCCCTGCACAAAGACAGATTGCACGGTCAATGTCGACAAACACAGTTTCACGGATCTCCTGAAGACCAGGAATTATCTTTCTGTTCGGTTCGATATAATCAGCAATATAAATAATCTTCTCAAGCATTGTCATCTCCGGTCGTCCTGTTGTATGCCACGTAATTGCACTTAAAACATCTTTATTGGTCACGCCATACTCTTTCTCTGCGAAATATGCTCCCAGCTTCGCATGGGCCAATGCCGGCATCTCAAGCTCTGATTGTGTAAGCAGAATACCATGTTTTTGGCATCTCTCAACCTGTTCCTGCGCAGAACCATACTTTCCACAATCATGCAGAAGTCCTGCCATCATAGCATCATCGATATCTTCATGATAGCGCATTGCAAGAGATGCTGCTGTATACATAACTCCGATTGTATGCTCAAAACGATCTTTCTTCAGCTTTTTTTCCAGTTGTTTTCTAATGTCAACGAAAGCTTCTTTCATAATCGTATCCTATCTCCTCTCTGCCTTTCACGCCGCCATTCTGCATTCTGACGGGTGCAGATAAAATATGCTTTAAATATATAGTTTCTTTTCTTTGATATAATCCGCGACAACATCAGGCACCATATAACGCACGCTGAGCCCCTTTGCTGCCCTTTCTCTTATCGTAGTGGAGGAAATCTCTACCAACGGTGCACGGAGCAGTTCTATATGCGCTCCGTATGATTCTGTGAGATATCGTATCTGTCCCTTCATTGCTGAAGCATCTTTGTCGTCACGCATTGCTGCAAGAATCGTACAGGTCGTAAAAATTTCTCTGAAATCTTTCCACTCTTCAAAAGCAAACAGCGAATCTGCACCGAGAATAAAATAAAATTCATCCTTTGGGTAGATCTCATTAAAATGCCGCATCGTCTGATACGTATAAGAGTGCTTCTTCGTATCCGCTTCTGAAAGATTCAATGAGAAATTCGGATTACTTTTTATTGCAAGACGAACCATCTCGATCCTGTGATGCATTGCTTCTTCTGTATCGAGTGTCTCTTTGTGCGGAGGATTTCCATTCGGTAAAAACCAGATCTCATCAAGTCCAAAATCTTCATAAGCAAACTCACCAAGAAGAAGATGACCGATATGGATCGGCTCAAATGTACCACCCATAATACCAATCTTCATTGTCTGTACCTGTTCCTTTTCTACTATAAGAGACACTCACTGCGAGTGTCTCTTATTCAAATTCAGCTTCCGAATCATATAATAACTCAGAAGCTGAATAATAATTATTTTGGAAGCTGAATTTTCTTTTTATCGTCTTTTCCTTCTTTGTAAAGAACGATTTTCTTTCCGATCACCTGAACAACCTGAGACTGTGTTCTCTCTGCAAGTGTCTCTGCGATTTCTCTCGGATCATCCATGCAGTTCTTTAAAACACTGATCTTGATCAGTTCACGTGCTTCCAGTGCCTCGGCAATTGCCTCCGTAAGCCCCGGATTCATGCTTGCTTTTCCAACCTGAAAAATCGGATCCATTGTCATCGCAAGTCCTTTTAAATAGGCTCTCTGTTTTGTAGTCATAATATTCTCCTTATTTATAATAATCAAACTGAAGTCCGTACATTCTAACTGTGTCACCTTCCTGGATGCCAGCTCTCTCAAGATCTGCAAGAATACCTGAATCTTTCAGGAACTTCTGGAAGAATGCAAATCCCTTCTCAGAATCAAGATTCGTATATCCAAGCATTTTCTCAATCTTCGGACCTTCAACTACATACATTCCATCCATCTGTTCTACTGTATAAGGAAGATCTTCATAGATCAGTTCATCATCCGGGAAGTATTCCTGCTCGAATACTACCGGTTTCTGATCCATCTTCTGAAGCTCGCTGCTCACATAGTAAAGAAGATCTGAGATTCCTTTCCCTGTAGCTCCGGAAATAGGAAATACTTTGATTCCCTGTGGTTCGAATTCATCCTTTAAGCGCTGAACCGGATCATCTTCCGGATCATAGATCAGATCTGTCTTGTTCGCTGCGATTACCTGCGGACGTTCTGCGATCTCCGGATTATAAGCTGCAAGCTCTGCATTGATCTTATGAATATCTTCTACCGGATCTCTTCCTTCTGTTCCGGCTGCATCTACTACATGGATCATTAATTTTGTTCTCTCGATATGACGAAGGAACTCATGTCCAAGACCAACACCTTCTGATGCACCCTCGATCAGTCCCGGGATATCAGCCATAACAAATCCCTTTGCTCCATCCAGATCAACAACACCGAGATTTGGATTCAATGTTGTGAAATGATAGTTCGCAATTTTCGGTTCTGCATTTGTAACACGTGAGAGTAATGTAGATTTACCAACGTTCGGAAAACCGATCAGACCAACATCTGCGATCACCTTCAACTCCAGATTTACTTCCAGCTCTCTTGCCGGCTGTCCCGGCTGTGCATACTTCGGAACCTGCATGGTAGAAGTAGCAAAATGCTGATTTCCAAGTCCGCCTCTTCCGCCTTTTAAGACAACCTGACGTCTGTTCTCTCCGGACATATCAGCGATAACTTTTCCTGTAACAGATTCTTTAATTACTGTACCTTCCGGCACACGAAGAACAAGGTCTTTTCCGTCCTTACCGTGACAGCGGCGCTTTCCGCCCTGTTCCCCATCTTCGGCAGCAAATTTTCTCTTATGTCTGTAGTCAACAAGAGTATTCAGCCCTTCATCTACTTCGAAGATCAGGTCTCCGCCGTGTCCACCGTCTCCACCGTCCGGTCCGCCGTTTGGTACATACAGTTCTCTGCGGAAGCTGCAGTGACCGTCTCCGCCTTTACCGGAACGGATCAATATCTTAGCTCTGTCTGCAAACATATTTTTCTCCTCTTAATTTGTATCCGGCATCCTGCTGACAACCGGAATCGGTTATATTGTTGTCTATACTATACCACAAACAACAACTGTTTCTGTATCTTTATTCACATCTTATATGCGTAAATTTCTTCATCATCTGACAATAAAAGATTTCTTTGAAAGAAAAAGCCTCAGACCTTTTAAAACGTCTGAGGCTTCCTTTGCCATGTATGCGAGTGAAAAGATTCCGTCGGAACTTTCCAGCCAAAACTGATTACTCAGCTACTGGATAGATAGAAACCTGTTTCTTATCTCTTCCTTTTCTTTCAAATCTTACTACACCGTCTACAAGTGCAAACAGAGTGTCGTCTCCACCGCGTCCTACGTTAAGTCCTGGATGGATCTTTGTTCCACGCTGTCTGTAAAGAATGTTACCAGCTTTTACAAACTGTCCGTCTGCTCTTTTAGCGCCCAGTCTCTTTGCCTCGGAGTCACGACCGTTCTTTGTAGAACCAACTCCTTTTTTATGAGCGAAAAACTGAAGATTCATTTTCATCATGGTAATTACACCTCCTTGAAAATTATGTCGATATATTTCTCGTAGTCATTGCTGTCTTCTATCTCTTCCAGACCAAGAATCATGGAATCCAGCAATAATGTGGCATCATGTGATGGTGTTCCGTCAAAACGGAACTCAATACTTCCGGTATCTTCATCCGAAACGCAGCTTGTCTCATCATCTGTAAAACACTCAATTGAATTCAGCGCATTGATCACGAGAGCGGATACTCCGGCACAGACAATGTCTTCACCGGCCTCTGCATATCCCGCATGACCTTCCATATCAAACCCAGCATATTCCTGCCGTTCGGTCTTATAAATGGTTACCTTAATCATCAGAAACAGATTAAGCGTTGATCTTTTCGATCTTTACTTCTGTGTACTGCTGTCTGTGACCGTTTTTCTTATGGTATCCAGATTTTCTCTTATACTTGTAAACGATAACTTTCTTAGCTTTACCGTCACCGATTACAGAAGCTGTAACTGTTGCACCTTCAACTGTTGGGTTACCAACAACCATCTTGTCGTTGTTAACTGCAAGTACCTGGTCAAATGTATAAGTCTCACCAGCTTCTACCCCAAGTTTCTCTACTCTAATGATATCGCCTTCAGCTACTTTGTACTGTTTACCACCTGTTGCTATAATCGCGTACATATGGCACCTCCTATTATCATTACTCGCCAACTATGGTGTCTGAAATCAGAACTTAAATACCTCGTTGTGCGGCATACTCATATATATTAACTTGCAAATTTAGATTTGTCAATAGGGTTCATCTAATTTTTTTATTTTTTCATAACAGTATTCAATAATACTTTTTCTTGTTATGATTCCAATGAATTTCTTCTGGTCATCCACAACCGGAACAAAATTCTGATTCATTGCTTTCTGAAGAAGGTCCTCCATATCAGCATCTGCCGATACAGCCTCATAATCTGCTTTTCGTGGGAAATCCTGGATAAAGATTGTCTCTGCCTCTTTCAGGTTCAGATTCGTATACTTCTTGATTCCCCAGAGGATATCTCCTTCTGTCATTGTTCCGACATATTCCCCTGCCTTATTCAGCATTGGAATGGATGCATATTTATGAAATTCCATTGTTTCCAAAACCTGGCGTAATGTGCTGTAATCATAAATAAAAGCAACCTCACTTTTCGGTTTCAGGAAAAATAAGATATTCATCTCTTTTCAGCCTTTCTTGGTTTTAGATCTGTGTCAGTACGAAAATCTCATATAATGCCTTGATCGCATTTTTGAAATCATCGTGACGTACACCAACAATAATATTAAGCTCACTGGATCCCTGGTCGATCATCTTAACATTGATATGTGCATGAGCAAGTGCGGAGAAGATTCTTCCTGCTGTACCTCTTGTGGACTTCATTCCACGACCTACGATCGCGATCAGTGCAAGATCGGACTCAAGTTCAATGTGATCCGGATCTACTGCTTTGTGAATGCCTGCAAGAATCTGCTGTTCTTTCTCTTCAAACGCATCTTTGTGGACAAAGATTGTCATTGTATCGATTCCAGATGGCATGTGCTCGATAGAAACACCATTGTCTTCAAATACCTGAAGCACTTTACGACAGAAACCAACCTCTGAGTTCATCATTGCTTTTTCAATTGTGATCGCAGCGAATCCATCTGTTCCGGCAATACCTGTAATAGTATATTTTGGCTGACAGCATGTTGCTTCCACGATAAGTGTTCCTTTGTCTGCCGGTGCATTTGTATTACGGATATTGATCGGGATTCCTGCTCTTCTTACCGGGAAGATCGCATCTTCATGAAGAACACTTGCTCCCATGTAAGAAAGCTCACGAAGTTCTTTATATGTAATTGTCTCAATTGATTTTGATCCTTTTACGATTCTTGGATCTGCAATCAGGAATCCTGATACATCAGTCCAGTTTTCATAAAGATCTGCATTGACTGCACGAGCTACAAGAGAACCTGTGATATCAGAACCACCTCTTGAGAATGTAACTACGCGTCCTTCCTCTGTTGCTCCATAGAATCCCGGGATAACGGCATTCTTAGCCTTCTCAAGTCGTGCAGACATAATTTCGTTTGTAATCTCGGACTGGAAATCTCCATTCTCATCAAAACGAACAACCTCTGCTGCATCAATAAATTCAAATCCAAGATATGCAGCCATAATCTTACCATTCAGGAATTCTCCTCTGGATGCTGCATAATTGCTTCCTGCTTTTTCAGAAAAGTTCTTGCGGATCACTTCAAAATCCTCATCCAGGGAGAATTTCAAACCGAGTCCGTCAATAATTTCCTGATATCTATCTTTAATTGCTGCAAGCTTCTCTGTGAAATCTTCACCGTTCTCAGCAGCTGCATAGCAGCCATAGAGCATATCTGTTACCTTTGTATCAGCTGAAAAACGTTTTCCCGGAGCAGACGGTACAACATATCTTCTGGATTCTTCTGCACGGATAATATTTCCAACTTTTTTAAACTGTTCTGCGCTCGCAAGAGAACTTCCGCCGAACTTTACTACTTTCTTCATTCTCGCTATTCCTCCAATGTAATTCTGCGTTGCTGTTTCGAGTTTCCCGTGAACAGTAACAATACTGCTTTCTGCATTATCGGTTCATTATTATACAGTGTTCCGCAGTTCTTGTAAACTTTTAAATAAGAAAACTTATAGGAATTTCTTATAAACATTAATAATAATCAATTAAAACGTGATCTCTCCATATTCCGCCCGTGCAGCCTTTTTCAGATCATCCGGTTTCAATTTGATCTGCATTCCAATCTTCCCGCCACTTACATAAATGTATTCCTGATGCTGTGCACTGGAATCGATCACAGTCGGAAATTGTTTCTTCATTCCGATTGCCGTACAGCCACCACGGACATAGCCGGTTACAGCTGTAATGTCTTTTACATGAAGCATTTCTACAGACTTTTCACCGACTGACTTAGCAGCCTTCTTCAGATCAAGTTCCGCTGCGATTGGTATCACAAAGACGTAATGTCCACCTGTCTTTCCAACCGTCACAAGCGTCTTATATACCTGCTCATGCGGAAGACCGATTTTATCCGCTGTCGTAATTCCATCGACAAATTCATCACATTCATAGGTTTCATATTCATATGGGATCTTGTTCCTGTCCAAGATTCTCATCGCATTTGTTTTCAGTTCTTTCTTACTCATATATCAGCATCTCCTCTGTTGTCCCACCTGCAAATGCATCTGCTATTCTATCTCTCTTACCGCTTCATGCAGTGGCTTACGCACTTTCTTTCTTGTAACCTCTGCAAGACCAAGTGCTGTAATATCGACCAATGTTGTCTGGATCGGATCTTTCGCAAGAAAATATCGGAATTCTTTTAATAAAGTTTCCTCATTCTTTTCCTCATCCTGATTTATAAAATCAATCAGAATGATTCCAGACAGATTACGAAGACGTATCTGTCTGGCTGTTTCCTTCGCTGCCTCCAGATTCATCTTCAATGTAGACTCATCATCACCCTTTTTGCGGACGTTTTTCCCGGAATTTACATCTATCACAGTAAGCGCCTCTGTCACCTGGATCACCAGATATCCTCCATGTTTCAGCCAGACTCTTTCTGCCAGGGCATGTTCAACCGCTGTTTCTGTACTGTAAATCTTTCCAAGTGGATAACCACTGTCATCATGGAAATGGACCAGTTCCAGATTCTCCGGCATTTCTTTCTTGAAATAGCTGCAAATCTTTTCATATATTTCTGCATCATTCACAAGAATTTCTTCCATGCCATCCATATAGACATTTTTCAGATCTGTAATATAGGACGGTGGAGCAGATTTCAGGCATGAGAAACACACTCTAGAAGCAGCATATTTTAAAAGATGTTCATATTCCGCTTTCAGCTGTTCAATCTCTGTAAGGACATCTTCGAATGCAGCATCTTTTGCATTTGTTCTGATAATAAGACCATACTGGTCATTCTGATATTCCTGAAGGCGCTCCTTATAGGCTTCCCTGTCTTTTTTTGCAATTTTAGAAGATACACCTATTCTTGTATTACCATGCGTCAAAACGGCATATCTGCCTGTCAGACTGATATTACCGGTCACTGTCGGAACCTTTGTCTTTACAGCTTCCCTGCTGATCTGAACTACCAGTTCATCACCGATGCAAAGTGGCTTTTTCCCAATCTTATGCGTAAAGAATGCGTTTTGGGCATCTCTCAGATCAAAATAACAATTAACGCCAGGTTCGATCTCAAGAAAAGCTGCCCCTATATTCTGTACGATATTCTGCACTTTGGCGACATATATATCGCCAATCTGATGTACCTTTTCCTGTTCGTCGGACTTTACACAGTGAATCTCAGCGATCTGATCCTCTTCCAGAAAAAAGGTCCACACATGATTTTCTTTTTTCTCTATCAAAACTTTTCGTTTCATCTGTTTCTTCTCATTCCTCATCGCCTGTCATATCAACGCCCATTGCCTCTAATGGAATCAATGAGCCATCTTCACTGCGATCTGTATACATTTCCAGTCTGTGATGCTGGAATTTCACGCTGTCCGGTTCAATTCCAAGAAACTGGCAAAACGCTTCCATTACAAGGTCCGGTTTCAGATTCTCTACACTTCCTGCTGCCACTTTCAGGTAAACAGAATCGCCTCGCAGTTCCCATGCATAGATCAATGGTTTAATGTCAACTTCCTTCTCGCTTCGTTTCGTCTGCTTTACGATCCGGATCTCCGGCTGCTCCATAAATTCTGAAAATCGTTCTTTCCAATCCTCCGGAAATGCTCCCTTTCTCACTGATGTCAGATAATCTGCTCCCGCAAGGATTGTCATTCCTGTCATTTTCTTTTCCTCAGCAATTCTGCGGATACTTACGATCTCGATTCCCTCAATCTGACAGGCTTCATTCATCCTTCTGACCGCATCTGCACTGTTGACCGCTTCTGTTAATTCAATGTCAAAATATTCTCCGTCACTTGTCAGTCCGATTCCAAGCGGGTTAGCAAATGACATGATCATATGCGGACTATATCCTCCTGAAAATGCAATCGGAATATCCGCACGACGCATCACTTTCTGGAAGAAACGCATCACATCAAGATGTCCGATGAATCGGAGAGAACCATATTTTCTAAATTTAATTCTTGCCTTCATAACAGACACCTCCTCCAAATTTCGCTGCACCACATCCGGAACACTGCATACGGCAGTTCGGCGTTACTTTTTCTTCCATCGCACGATCCCATTCTCTGCGCAGGAACTTTCTTGTCACACCGATATCGATGAAATCCCATGGGAATAATTCGTCTTCCCCACGCTCACGCAGATTGTAAAAATCAATATCAACACCCGTGTTCTCAAATGCCTGCATCCAAAGTTCGTTGTGGAAACTCTCTGTCCAGGAATCGAACAGACATCCCAGACGATATGCCTCCTCGATTGCCTTGCTGATCTTACGGTCACCTCTGGCCATAATACCTTCCAGAACCGTAACTTCCGCATCATGCCAGTTGTATTTCAGACTCTTACGGTTTAACTGTTCTTTAAATTCATCATTCACAAGATGTGCACGTCTCATATATTCTTCCGCTTTGCACATCGGAGCCCACTGGAACGGTGTGAACGGCTTCGGTACAAAGAAAGAAGAACTTGCCGTGATCTGACATTTTCCATGTCTCTGGTCTTTTGGAATCTCATAATATCTGCGGGCAACCTTTTCAGCAAGATGAGCGATCTCTTTCATATCCTCCTCAGTCTCTGTAGGAAGTCCAAGCATAAAGTAAAGTTTTACCTTCGTCCAGCCACCTTCGAAAGCCTCACCTGCTCCGTTTAAGATCACTTCTTCTGTCAGTCCCTTATTGATCACGTCACGCATTCTCTGTGATCCTGCCTCCGGTGCAAATGTCAGACTGCTCTTGCGGATATCCTGAACCTTACTCATTACATCAAGAGAGAAGGCATCGATTCGAAGAGACGGAAGAGAAATATTGATTCCCTTATTCTTAAACTCATCGATCAGATATGTTACCAGTTCTTTCAATTCAGAATAATCACTGGAACTTAATGAACTAAGAGAAATCTCCTCATGACCGGTATTCTGCAGCATATCATGCGCATACTGTTTCAATCGTTCGACATTTCGCTCTCTGACCGGACGGTAAAGCATTCCCGCCTGACAGAAACGACAGCCACGGATACAGCCTCTCTGGATCTCAAGAACAACTCTGTCCTGTGTTACTTTAATAAAAGGAACAACCGGTTTCATCGGATACGGTGCATCTGTTACATCCATAACGATCTGTTTTTTAACTGTTGCCGGTGCATATTCATTATTCGGTGTAAATGATTTCAAAGTGCCGTCTTCATTATATTCAGCATCATAAAAAATCGGAACATACAGACCCTCGATCTGCGCTGCACGTTCTAAGAACTCCCGGCGGCTCTTTCCTGAACCTTTCCATTCCTTATAAGCGTCAAGCAGCTCATCATAAGCTGTCTCGCCTTCTCCGATATAAAAGATATCAAAGAACTCTGCAATCGGCTCCGGATTGTATGTGCACGGACCACCACCAATCACAAATGGATCGTCTAAAGTTCTGTCCTTTGCATGCAGTGGAATCTGACTCAGATCAAGGATCTGCAGAATATTCGTATAACACATCTCAAACTGAATTGTGATTCCGAGGAAATCAAAATCCCTGATCGGATCCTGGGACTCCAGTGCAAAAAGCGGAATCTTCTGTTCTCTCATCACTTTATCCAGATCATGCCACGGAGAGTAAACTCTCTCGCACCACACATCCTCTCTGCGGTTGAACATATCATAAAGAATCTGAATCCCCAAATGAGACATACCGATCTCATAGACATCCGGGAAACACATCGCAAAGCGCACATCGATGTCTTCCACGTTCTTCATCACCGCATTCACCTCTCCGCCGATATAACGGGCAGGTTTCTCAATTTCTAATAAAATATCATCATCTAATGCTAGTTTTCTCATGGATTACTCCTTGTATTTTGTACTTATGCATTTATATTACAAAATTGTAAATGCTACTTTTAACATCATATCTTTTGACGATAAAAAAAGCAACCTATTTTCACGAAAACAGAATTAAAGTAGCCATTCATAAAACAGAACAGGTTGCTTTTTCTTTCAACCTGTTCTTAGAATTGTGTATTCTCTTTTATGATTTCCTCTCCGGCAAGCAGAGCTTCAATCCTTCATCCATATCATTCCCATTCCTTCTCTATTGGTTATATTATAATCCCGTTCACTCTCCCAATAATCATACGCATCTTCATAATACTTTTACAAACTCCACTGCACTTTTTATATCTTCTTCATCTGGATGCCCTTTGGCAATACCACCCACCAGTTTAAATGGGCCAAATGTGTCATAGCCCTTGCATCCGAATTTTCCTATCACTTCAGAACGCTTCTTGTCCAAAATCTGCTCTATGGATTTGTAATTTGCACTTCCACCATAAGTACAGATCAGAAATACTTTTTTATCGTCTAATAGATTTTTTTCTGCAAATTCCAATATCGACTGATGAAATTTTGAAAAATAGATTCCTGATGCAAACCCAATCATATCATAACTGCTCAGATCTGCATCTGATTGTTTTACAGCATCAATCAAATCAACCTGGCACTCTTCTGCTATGTTTTTTACTAATTTTTCTGTATTTCCATGATGTACAGATGCGTATACGATTGCTTTTCTCATTTATTTTCCTTTCTGCCTACTACATCACCACAAATCGTATTGTTTCATAGTCTCTGCATTTCGATATTCATGTTTCTCATTATGAAAAGTATAAACGATATTATGGCTTTCATCTGCTGCAAACCAATCCACTATCTGCTGTATTCTATCCCTTGATTCCGGATTATGACAATCTAACAGGCTTCTTCCAATAAGTTTATCGCCACCTCGCTTCGCATAGCTGATAACAGCTGCCGGATTCATGTAAATAATCTCATGTTTAAGATTGCATATAACAACGGATGCCCTGTCCTGATCAACAATGCTCTTATAAAAACTAACCACATC